>Ga0208923_1000263_pt1 | contig 12332 bp, 10 predicted proteins | sample ColrivemetaGS575_FD_187620 | JGI IMG/M metagenome (GOLD analysis project Ga0208923, IMG submission 187620) | Estuarine microbial communities from the Columbia River estuary - Freshwater metaG S.575 (SPAdes) (version 2) | ecosystem: Environmental > Aquatic > Marine > Intertidal zone > Estuary ...
TCAGAGCAGCCGACGCAGTTGACCAGCGAGGTGCCAGAAGGGCCGCGGCCGGTGGATCCAAGCCCTGGCCCCGAAAACAGCGACGAGTGGGTGCGTCGATTTGCCCAGCAACTTGGGTTGACCAAGGAGCAACTGCTGAGCGGAGAACTTAGCTACGACGATCTGCTGGCGAACAGCTTCCAGAAGACCCAAAGCCCTTCCGGTCAAAGCATCTACACCGCAACCAAGGAAGACCTGGTTGACGGTTACAACGCGATGTCCAAGGTGTTGCCTGATCGGGCCGAGATGTCTGGGAAGCCGACGTTCACCCGGGAGGAGTACCGGTCCTTGAACGAAGCATGGCTGACTCGTCACGGTCAAGACGGTCCTGGCATCATGCGGGGCCTGGATCCACTGATTGCTGGCTTTGAGGAGTACCAGCTGGGCGCCTTGAACCGTGCCATGTGGCTGGCCGACAAGAAGCAGGTTGAGGCTTCGATGGAAGCTGCCATGTGGCTGAACTCAGCTGGTGTCGAAGGCCTCAACGAATCAGAACGCCTGGCCCGGTTGATCACTGCGGCCGAGTCAGCACGTGCCACCCACGAAGCCGTGATGCGAGTCACCAGGCCCTGGGGCCAGCTAGGCGTTGAGATGCAGGTGCCCCGCAACTACGACGCTCCACCGGCAACAGGTGTGGCGCAAGTGGCAGGCGAGCCCGCGGCTGTTGCTGGGCCATCGGCCGAGATGGTCGGCGCTGGTCCTGCCGGGCCTGCCGGGCCACCAGCCGAAGCGGTCGACATCGAGGAAGCGATCACCAGGGAGCTCCAAGTTGAAGGAGCCCGCCCGATCGAGGAGACCATCACCGGCAAGATCGACGAGGAGCTAGTGCAAGCCGCCAACGGTGGCGAAATCACGCCTAAGGCCCAGGCCGCGGCTGATGCGCTGGCTCAAAGCCTGATCAGTGCCGGCGCTGAACCAGCCATGCGCGAGAGGTGGTGGCGTCGTCTTGATGACCCGGCCATGCAGAACACTGGTCCCAGCGGTTTGTTGATGTTGCGGGTCAACAACCTGATCAGCAGCGGCGTCACTGCAAACACCAACTTCTTTAACGGCATGCTGAACCTGGCTCGGTTCCCATTGCAACAAGCGGGAGGCGCCGTGGCCCAGGGCGAGATGAAGCGAGCCATGTACTCGATGCTGATGTACCAGCAGTATTGGATGAACCTGAGCAACGCCATGCGCATTGCTGGCCACTCCTTAAAAGCTGGCCGGTCGTTGATGAACATGGACGTCAGCTCACTCGATTGGTTGGACCGTATTGCTCAACGCGACGCCCAGGGCGAGCTGTTGTCCGGACCAGATGCCCAGACCGGTTGGACCATCAACACGGTCAACATGAGCCAGGAGTACGCTCAACGCCCCATCGGCCAATTCATCAACCGCGTCTGGCAGGTCGTCGGCACAGGCGCCAGCCGCTTGGCCCTTGGCATCGACACCTTCAACTCCACGCTCGCTGGCTACTCCTACGAGCACGTGCGCCACCTGCCCCGGGGCATGGATCTGGCAATGGAGCGTGGCATGAAGGAGTTCAGTCCAGAGGCCTGGAAGTTTGCGCAGCAATACGCAGACGCCAGGACCCAAGAAACCATGAAGTCAGCGGTGATTGACGGCAAAAACTTGGCCGACGTGGTCATGGAAAGCCCTCACGCCCAAAACTTCATGAACGCCATCAACTTCACCGACAACGTGTGGGCTGAACTTGAGACCAGGACCCTGTCGAACGGCATCAGCATCGGCCAGTCCAAGGGTCTGAGCGGCAACGACTTGCAGGACTTTGCCCAGAAGTACGTGGACGAGGGCCAGACGCAGCACCGCTTGGCCAACTTTGTCCTCAACGGCTCGGTGCCCTTTGGCCGGATTGGGTCGATCCCAGGCGAAGCCATGCAAACGCTGTCCAATGCCCGCTTGGTTGGTCCGATCTTCAAGTTCATCCAACCGTTCCAACGGGTGCCAACAAACATCATCAAGTCCGCCATGCGCAACACGCCTGCTGCGGTCTTTGTTGACACGTGGTGGAGGGACGTCACCAGCGAGGACGCCGGGACCCGGGACCGGGCCGTGGGGGAAGTGGCGATGGGGTCAACGGCTTTGTCGCTGGTCGCCATGGGATCGGCGCTGGGGTATCTCAGGTTTAACGGTGGTGGCCCGATTGACCCTGCCGCCAAGGAGAAGTGGACGACGATCGAGAAACGGATGCCGTATTCGATCCAGATCTGGGACGAAACCGCAAGGACCTGGTCGGTTCCTACGTCCATGAGAGCTTTGGAGCCGTTTGCCACGCTCTTTGGGGCCATTGGTGATTACACCGACATTGCCAATTCTTTGTCGATTGAGAACCGCAACCGCTTGGGGTCCAGCCTGGTGCTGACCTTGGCTCGGATGTCGACCAGCGGTGTGCTTAGCAAAAGCTATTTCCAAGGTTTCAACGAGCTGTACGAAGCAGCGTTCAACCCCAGCAAGATCATCACCGGACCCGCTCAACGCGATCCGTTGGCTCGGTACATGTCCAGGATCGTGGCGAGCCTGGTGCCGTACAGCAGCTCCTTGCGGGCATCACGACGCGAGACAGATCCGATCAGCCGCACCGTGGACCCAAGCGACATCGGCGGGCTCATGGGCTTCTTCCAGGAGACCTTGGACGAGGTGCGCAACGCAACGCCCGGGTGGTCCAACACGTTGCCGGCGCGTCGTGACTGGATCAACGGGGCCCCGATCTTGACCCAGGGCATCTTGGGCGCAGAGGTCATCCCAGCTGACATGCCGTGGCTCCAGGCCGCCATGCAGTTCACCCCGTTCGCTGCGTTCCAACAAGGCCGCGAAACCCTTGGACCCGTTCACGAAGAGATGGGCATGCTGTCCGGCAAGGGCACCAACTTCTCTGGGCCACGGGCCGCTGACTTTGGCCCAGAGATGCGCCTGACCCCCAGCGAGCTCGAGGACTACGTCGTGCGCTTTGCGTCCGTCAAGGACGAGTACGGCTTGACGTTTGAACAGACAGCCACCAAGTTGATCGAGTCCCCTCAGTACCAGTCTTGGCCCATTGACGGGCCGTCAAGCCGCGACGTCAGCCTCCGTGCTGCTGCAATCCAAACCGAGATCCAACGGTTCAAAAAGTTGGCCAAGGAGGACTTCAAGTTCAACACGGCCAAGGGTCAGCTCATTGCTGCCGAAGAGGCCGACGCTGAAGCCAGAAAGGCTGAAAAAACTTACATTCAACGGTACGGTATGGACAACAGCTTGCAGCCAGCGCAACCCAGCGCCTCCTGGTCCCCAACCCCCCGCTAGACCCCGATGCCTTACTCGTACAGCATCAATACCGGCAACGGCTCAGCCACTCAATTCGCAGTGGCGTTTCCTTATATCCGCAAGGAACACATCGTTGCGTATGTCAATTACACCCTGACGTCGGCCTTCACCTGGGTCAACGACAGCACCATCCAGTTCACGACAGCTCCTGGGGCGGGGGTTCGGGTTGAGATCAGGCGCTTGACGCCCCTGCCCGGCAACTTGGTTGACTTTGCCGACGGGTCGACCCTGGTCGCGGCTGACCTGGACACCACCAACCTGCAGCACCTGTACAAAGAACAGGAGATCGACGACGACATCAAGCAATCGGTCTACGTCGATCCGGTAACGGGCTTCCCGACGGCCAGCAACCAACGCATCACCAACGTTGCGAACCCGGTAGACCCACAGGACGCAGCCACCAAGGCGTACGCAGACGGCTTGCTGCCGTTGATCGTCAGTCCAACGACCCCTACTGCCCCGGCTGGTGGCTTTGTGGTTGGCCGGGAATGGTTGCAAAACGACGCCAACAAGACCCTGAGCTACTGGACTGGCTCCATGTGGTCTGGGATCACATCAGGCGGCACGTTCACCGTTCAGCCCACTGTTGTTTACGTCGACTCCGTCAACGGCAATGACAGCTTTGATGGTCACCGGATCATCAATCCGATGAAGACCATCAAGGCAGCTGTCGCATCTGCATCAGCTGGCTGGATCATCAAGGTGGTGCCTGGCGTTTACCAGGAAATCTTGCCCATCGACATCACCGTCGCCAACTTGTCCATCGTTGGCGAGGCACAACGGTCGTGCTTCGTTCACCCGACGCCGGCCACCGAGGAACAGATCATGTTCCGCTGCAACAGCGGCACCTACATCGACGGATTTACGTTTGTGGGCCTCAAGGCCTCTGGGTCCCGTGGTGGCAACGCTGTTGACACCAATGCCACCTATGGCTTGCCCACTTCCCAGGGCTGGGTCGCAGGGTTCTACCCCGGTTGCAACATCAAAAAAAGCCCGTTCATCAACAACTGCACCAACTTTGCCGACAGCGGCATCAACAACGCTGCGTTTGACCCCAACAACTACGCAGGCACTGGTGGTGACCTGACGTCGGCTCCAACTGGTGGCGGCATCATTGTCGATGGCTCTGTCCCAAGCGTCAGCAGTCCCCTGCGGAGCTTCGTTATTAACGAGTTCACCCAGATCTGCCTGGATGGGCCAGGTCTGCTGGTGTGCAACAACGGCTACGCCCAGGCCGTGTCGTTCTTCGGCCTGTTCTGTCACTACCACGCCAAGGCGCTGTCTGGCGGACAGATCAACATGGAGGTCGGCACCACCGACTTTGGTCGCTACGGCCTGATTGCTGACGGCAAGAGCTCCGCTGCCATCTTCACCGCCCCAGCCAACGGAGCGGCCTCTGCTGGCGCCACAACATTTGCCATTAACGCTCCGACGGCTGGTGGCTCCTGGTTCGGTGCTGCAACCCGTCCAGCCATCAACATGCTGGTTCAGATTGGCTCCGACATCTACCCGATCCTTAGCGCCACAGCCAACGGAGGCGGGTGGAACGTTGTCATCAGTCGTCCGGACCCAAATGACCTTTCTCTCAACCTTGGCCTGCTTAACAACCATGCCAACGCAGCGACAGTCAGCTTCTTCCTGCGGTCAATGGTCAGCACTGCGTCCCACACGATGGAGTACGCAGGCTCTGGCACCAATTACAACGCGCTCCCGGAAAACGGTGGGGTGCCCATCGAGGCCAACGAATCCATCAACTTGAACGATGGCCGGGTTTGGCTAACCAGCACCGACCAAAACGGTAAGTTCAAGGTTGGCGACACCTTCCAGGTAAATCAACAGACCGGCGTCGTAACCATTCCCCCTGCTGCAGCTAGCGGTGTCCAGAAAACAGGGGCCACTGGTTCTGCCGTTATTCCAGCGGGCTCAACGGCTCAACGTGACGCCAGTCCCAACGCTGGTTACTTCCGCTTCAACGTCACCACCACAAAGTTCGAGGGCTACAGCGGCGCTGCCTGGGGCCCGCTTGGGGGCGCTGCTGCGGGGGTTTCGGGCTCCATCCAGGTCAACAACGGTTCTAATGAACTTGGCTTCATTGCCAACCTCAAGTGGGATTCGACCAACACCGAGCTGGATGTCCCTGGCAGCATCAACCTCGACGACGGGGGGACATTCACCACAACCCTCCAGACCATTACGCCAACGGCTGCGCGGACGATCAGCTTGCCAGATGCCACTGGAACCGTCGCGCTCGTAGCGGGCAGCTCTGGGGCCATTCTCTTCAACAACGCTGGGGCACTGGCGGGTGGACCGCAATACGATGGCACCAAGGGCACACTTGGCTACAGCACTGGGGGAACGGTCACCCAGGCAACCAACAAAGCCACAGGCGTCACTTTGAACGGTGCGTCTGGTCGTATTACCATGAACGGGGCATCACTTGCTCTCGACACCACCGTTACCTTTACACTTACCAATAGTTCAATTACCGCCAACGATTTGCTGATCTTGAATCACGTCAGTGGTGGCACAGCAGGTTCGTATCTGCTCAATGCCCAAGCCGCTGCTGGATCAGCCACCATCAATGTCCGCAACATTACAGCGGGCGCTTTAAGTGAAGCCATTGTCATTGGTTTCGCTGTTATTAAAGCCTAACCCCCACACACGAATTATCATCATGGCTCAATTCACGATCGACATTCCTGACGAACTGCTGCCTGCCCTGGTGGTTGAGTTCGGTCTTGTTCAAGGCAGCACGACTGCCACCACACCTGAAGAGTATTTCCAGGCCAGCATTGTTGAGACGGTGCGGCAACGCGCTGAGATCTATAAAGTTGGTCCGTATTTTACGGGACCTATTGATCCTCAGTACAACGCTGATGGCACCCCGTTTGGCGTTGTCCCCGTCGTTGACCCTACGGGCCTGGAAGGCTTTGACGTGGTCGCAGGAGACCCCGAACCCGTTGTCGAGGAGGAAGTATGACGCTGATCATCAGCAAGGTCTTCACCTACGACACGGACGCTGGCAACTACATCCAAGCGGTCGAAGCTGCTGATGGTCAAGCTCTGGAAATAGGTACGAGACAAGCAATCAACTATTTTGTCGCTGGTTGCAAACAGGACGGCATCTGGTCTGCCATTAAGGCCAGCTGCATCCTGAGTGGGGCACGGACACTTGCGGGGGCCTTGGTTCCGCTTGCTGGTACTGCGCCGACGAACAATGGGTTTATTGGTCTCGGCACTGACTACGTTCGGAAGACGGGGTTGGTGGGGGATGGAAACACAAAACTGCTTAATAGCAATAGAAATAACAATGCTGATCCTCAAAACAGCAAGCATTTAGCAACTTACATAACCGTAGCCAACACCACATCCTTTGGCTTGCCAAATCTACTTGGCTACCAGATAGACTCAGGTGATTTTAGCGGTAGCCAGCTTTTTATCAATCCGGGTGGCCCTACGGTATCAGGAAAAATAAACAGCGCAGCATCGAACTCAATAAGCGGCACAGCCTTAAATTTTGTTGGGGCATCTAGAAGCATTTCTACAGAAGAAAACGTGCGAGCACTAGGATTGACGAAAACAACTTCATCCAATTCGCTTTCAGTAGTATCTGGAAACATTCGCGTATTTGCTGGAGGATTTGGTGGATCGGTTGGCAACTACACCAACGCTCGCCTCGCCTTCTACTCCATCGGCGAATCCCTCAACCTCGCCCTCCTTGACGCCCGCGTATCAAACCTAATCTCCGCATTTGCGGCAGCTATCCCATGAGCCCTTTAACTGAACCGACCAGGCTTACGTTGGCAAGGACTTTCACCTGGAACGAGTCCGTCTGGAATCCCGGCATAATTGCCCCGACACTGTGGCTTGATGCTGCTGATGCAACGACGGTTACGACGGTGAGTGGTGCCGTTAGTCAGTGGAACGACAAAAGTGGAAACGCAAGACACGCAACGCAGGCAAATGCTTCACTTAGGCCAGTCTATAGCTCCAGTTCTATTGTTTTTACAGCAGATTTTTTAACACTCCCTGTTACGGCTTGGCCAGACGGCGGAACTGGATATTCTATTGTAGCAGTCTTACAAGTTGACGGACCAGGTTTTGGCACGATTGCTGGCCTTATCAACATATGTTCAACTCCTATTGATGACCCTGAGATTATGATTGGCTATGACACGGGTTGCGGGATTTATTATAACGGCGGATACACAATGAATCATACAACTTCCGTAATCCCAGCAAGCACTAAAACTCTTTTATCGTTAGAATTTACTGCTGGCATTAAGTCGGAACTATTCATCAACGGTTCCTCAACTCTTTCGGGAACAAGAGCAGGAGCATTGTCTCCAACTGGCGAATTTTCTCTTGGCAGGTACGACCGTCTTAATACCCATAGAAATGGGGCGCTGTGGAAGCTTGTTGTTTTTCCATCTAACACTTTGAATCGTCAAAAAATTGAAGGATGGATGGCTCATTCTGAGGGCCTCACCGCAAGCCTGCCCGCAGGCCACCCTTATAAAACTGTGGCACCATTGCCATGACCACCCCCCGTTCACAACCCAAACCCCATCTGGAGGTGCTGTCATGAGTTGGAGAATTACGCCGACGTATGACGGATTGGTGTCAGACGCTGATGCCACCGCTTATCTTGCTGCGGTTCAAGCAGCAGACGGTCAACTACTAGAGCCTGCCGTTCGCATCGCTGTCAACAACTTCATTGTTGGATGCAAAGCTGACGGCATTTGGACCGCTATCAAGGCGAGTTGCATCCTTGCCGGAGCGCGGACATTGGCCGGTGCACTGGTGCCCTTGACTGGAGCGGCTCCTGCAAATATTGGTCCTTTCGTCTCCGGTGACTACAACAGAAAAATTGGATTAGTGGGAAACGGAACCACAAAACACTTGGACAGCAATAGAGCTGCAAACAGCGATCCTCGCGACAATATGCACATTGCAGTAGCATTTTACGTTGCCAATCCTCCTGCTAGTACAAGACTTATTGGTGCTTATAGCGGAGCAGGAACTGCGGATGATTTCTTGGGCAATAACGTTGCTATCAACAATCTTCGTTGCCGTAGCGCCGCCCCTGCTAGCACCATAACGCTTGGCTTAGGTCTTTACGGAGTGTCGAGGACGGCGTCTAATTCTTTTTCAATTAGGGTTGGCGGCACCAATGCTGCTGGCGCTACAACTACATCTACAATCCCTGGCAGTCGCACTTACTTTGTTTTTGCGCAAAACGATAATGGCACCGCATTTGAGCGAACAAGCACTAGGCTCGCCTTTTACAGCATTGGCGAGTCACTAGATCTTGCCCTTCTGGACGCCCGTGTCAGCGCCTTAATTACTGCATTCGGAGTTGCAATCCCATGACCCCTAGCCCCCACCCGCCGACCCCGCGCCAAGTGTTTGCCTGAGGGGTCCAAGCCGTTAAACTGCGTCTTGATGTAGACCCGCTGTCCGTGGACCCCGCCACCCTCGCTGCCGTTCTTGGCCTTGGGGGCGCCGGGGTCTCTGCTCTCTGGAAAATTGCCGGGGGCCTGGGTCGGTTTGAAGCCAAGACCACCACGATCCTTGGCGCGATGCAGGTCATGCTTGAGGACCATGAGGACCGCCTTCGGGCCATTGAGCGCAAGCGTTGAACCCGATTGAACAGAGCCTCGAGCTCGAGTTGAGCGAGGTGCGAGTCCAGCGGACGTTGCTGGAGTTGTATGAGGACGAGGACTGGTCAGGACTCCTGGCCACAGCAGAGCTCCTGAACACCGCTTGGCACCATGAAGTCATGGTGACCCGATGGTTGGCCAAGGAGGCAGCAGACAACCTGGGTCGCAAGTGGCAAACTGCAACCAGCGACTCCCACGCCCATGACCCCCAGGATCGTTGAGTACGTAGCTGTTGTAGTGGCCGTCCACGGCGCTGCGGTGGCCATTGTGAACCTGACGCCCACCCCTCGGGACAACGAGGCCCTGAGCAAATACAGCCGGATGGCGGTCAAGCTGTACCGGGCCATCGAGATCCTGGCCGGTGTCATCACCCCACTGGTCAAGCGGTAAGGGCCGCAGATCAGTAGCCCTTCTTGCCGCCGCCGCCCTTGGTGCCCTTGCCGCCTTTTTTCATGGGTCTGGTGTCAGTAGTCCCACCTTAGCCGGGGTTTCCCGGGGCGCATCCCGACGTGGATGAAGCCCCGGGGGGCCCCGAGACCCAAGGAATACGGCCACTCCTTGTCGGCCCAGGCCTGCAAGGTGTAAACGGAGGTCCCATCAACGTAAAAGTCGACGGCGCCGGTGTTCGGTGCGTCGTAAAGGTGCTCTGAACGGCTGGCACCACCCACCTGGGCGTTGATCCTGGGGGGCCTGTGGCCAGAAGTGATGATTGCAGGTCCACCGAAGTGATCCCGAGCCTTCTGGACGAACCGAGCCAACACCAGAGCCGTGTCGCACTGATGTTGAGCCGTGAACCTGCGGGCCTCTGACTGTTGGGTGAGCTCCCCGTACGTCACGTTGGGGGTCAGGCTGTAGCTGAACGGGGATTCGGGCTGGAATAATCCCGCCTTGGGCTTCGGGGCCGCCCTGTACGCCTCTGCAAAGTCTTCGAGCTGCTTGGTCGTCAAGGTTTCCTGAAGCTCGTTCCAGGCCGCCAGCTGATGCGGCAGGCCGGCGTCGTGTTTAGCTGCGTCTGCGAGACGAATGGCCGACATTTGCGCTGGTGAGAGGGGCCTGAGGAAAGATCTGGACATCGTCCAGTATCCAAGGGATACGTTCCCAGACATCACAGTGCATGGCAATGCTCCAAGCCATCTCTTCGTTCTCTGCAACGACGATGGTCTGGAAGGAGCAGGTCTCCCTGGTGCCCCCGTACCCGATGTGCTCACCAGGAACCCGGATCACCCAGGCCCTGGTGCCAGATCGCTTACTGACGGGTCCTGATCCAGCCACCGGCAACTGGGGCCGATGCAAGATCCGTAATACTGCCGCCCAAAAGGCTTCGGTCCAGCGCCCCTTCAAGGTCCCCCATGTACGCCTGAAGCTCCAAGTCCCAGAGTTCTGACTGCCGCTCCTTGATTGCTCGGTCTTCATCAATGGCCAGCGATTCGTTCCAGTATTGAACCGCACCCGCAAGAGCGTCCAGGCGGTCGTCGTGGGCCAAGCAACCGCGATCGACGGTCAGGTGGGTCAACTGATGAAACAACTGGTACGCCAGGCGCTTTTCGACGGCTTCGTCGTCTCGGGTCTTGGCGTCGCCTTCGATGACAGAACGACTGACGATGAGCCGGTGTTGGTTCAGGACGGGCTCCAGGGCCGCGATGATGCGGCGTTCCTTCTGCACGTTGGACCTGACCGTCTCGATGGTGCACGGATGCTGCACCTGCAGATACGGCTTCAGGAGGCTCTCCAGCATGCCTTGACCGAACTGGTCCTCCAGGAGGATCAAGTTGACCTTCTGGCGCTTTGCAGCCGCTGCTAGGCCCTGCAGAACGAGTTCTGAGTAGCCGTCTCGGAACGCACCGGACTCCAGCAGGAACAAATTGCCGTTGAGGTGAGCCACGACCGCGTACGCCGTCTCGTCCAGACCCCGGCCAGAGGGGTCAATGAACATGACGCAGCCATCAAACGGCAACCAGGTGCCGTGGATGTAAGCCGGCCGGTAGTAAAAGTCGCCGCTGAACCCGACGGCTGGCAGGTCGCTGATGCGGTACTCAGCCCCGGAGCTCCACACCACCTTTTCCGGGGCGTGGTCCGAGACCTCGAGCACCATCAGGTCCGCCAGCTTCAACGGGAACCGCTGGGCGTCGCTGAGGCTGGTGTCCAGCTGGAACTGGAGCGCAAAAGCCGACCGGCCGTACGACGTCTCGCGTTGCAACAGGTCCATTTCGCTGAAGCGACCAGGGTCTGTCGGCTGGTTAGTGAGCTCTGGGCACCCTTCCGCGATCACAGGGGCCAAATAATCGCCGTATTTGACGGGTTTCTCGGGGTACCGGGCTGGCCAGATGCGCACCTCGTATGCGCGTTGGGCCAGCTTGTTGTAGATGGACTCCTCGGTCTGGGGAGTGCCCAGGAACATGATTTCGCCACCGGGCTTCAGGATGGCGTTGAACTCACCGACAGCGGCCAGCAGCTTTTCCCGGATGCCAACGGACCACGACGTCGTCGGTGTCTCAACGTCATCGGACAGGATCAAGTCAGCCCTGGATCCGGTCAACTGGCCAAAGATGCCCACCGCTTTGACGGAGGGGCTTTGGTCGGGAATGGCGGGCCTGACGTCGAACCGGTTCACGGCGCTCCGTTGCTCGTCTCGGTCTGGCTCCAGGCACTGGAGCATCGGCATCTCTCGGATCAGCCGCATGCAGAACATGGTGAAGTCATCGGCCCGGGTCTTGGAGGCCGACACCACCATGATTTTGCGCTGTGGGTCCAGACGCAGCAGCCACAGCACATAGGCCGCGGCCATCCAGGACTTACCGACGCCCCGGAACGCTTCGATGATCCTGCGCTTCGACCCGTGCTGCATGTAGGCAGCGATGTCGAGCTGGATTGGTGTTGGGTCCGGCAAGGTCAAGTGACGCCAGACCAGAACCAAGAAAAACCGGAAGTCCGACGACAGGGGCTCTGGCAGGCCAACCCAACCAGCACCCCTGTCGTTTGACATCAACCGGCGTAGGTGTCGATGACCACGAAGTTCAGGGTCACAGCTTCAGACAGGGACCCTGCGCTGGTGTTGACGATCCGGAAGATCGCAGAGCCTGCGCCGGTGTCGACGCAGTGGGCCTGGTACGAACCAGCGGTGCCACCTGTGCCTTGGTTCGTGACGACGACGTCGGTGCCGGTAATGGCGCTGTTGGTCATCGTGAACTGGATGGCCGTGCTGGCTGCCAGGGCAGCGTTGTGCATGGTGACGACGCCGGCCTTGGCGTTGACGGTGACCCCCTGGGACTTGCTGGTGAGCTGAGTCACGGTGCCGAACCCAGCGGGGCCAATGCCGATGGCAGG
>Ga0208923_1000264_pt1:0-10000 | contig 12322 bp, 10 predicted proteins | sample ColrivemetaGS575_FD_187620 | JGI IMG/M metagenome (GOLD analysis project Ga0208923, IMG submission 187620) | Estuarine microbial communities from the Columbia River estuary - Freshwater metaG S.575 (SPAdes) (version 2) | ecosystem: Environmental > Aquatic > Marine > Intertidal zone >...
AGCTCCAAGTGAACCAGAAACAAGTGAAGCTCCAAGTGAACCAGAAACAAGTGAAGCTCCAAGTGAACCAGAAACAAGTGAAGCTCCAAGTGAACCAGAAACAAGTGAAGCTCCAAGTGAACCAGAAACAAGTGAAGCTCCAAGTGAACCAGAAACAAGTGAAGCTCCAAGTGAACCAGAAACAAGTGAAGCTCCAAGTGAACCAGAAACAAGTGAAGCTCCAAGTGAACCAGAAGCTCCAAGTGAACCAGATATTGCACTTCCTCCAAGTGAAGAACTAAAGACGTCGGAATTATTAAAAACAGAGCTAGATGATAAACAAACTGGTCAAGGTCGAAAACGTAAACCAAGCAAGTCTAAGAAGTCATCAGCTCCTAAACGTAAGTCAAGAAAGTCTAAGAAGTCATCAGCTCCTAAACGTAAGTCAAGAAAGTCTAAGAAGTCATCAGCTCCTAAACGTAAGTCAAGAAAGTCTAAGAAGTCATCAGCTCCTAAACGTAAGTCAAGAAAGTCTAAGAAGTCATCAGCTCCTAAACGTAAGTCAAGAAAGTCTAAGAAGTCATCAGCTCCTAAACGTAAGTCTAAGAAATCCAAGTATAGAAAGGGTTAATATTTATATAAATCTTAACTATAATAATAAATATTATAGTTAATGATTAAAATTAAACATCTGTATGACAAAACAGATGACGTGTACCAGAACTAATATGGATTTTTTCCATTTGTTCTACAAATTCTCCAACAATATGACCGTCTTCATTTGAATAATAAACCTTTCTTATACCTAGTTTACATAGTTTTTCAATGCATTGAGTACATGGTCTTGAGTTGCATAAAGCGAGATTTTTATTGATTCGTATAACGAGAATATCCATACCACGAACCTTTTTTTTGGGAAGTCGTTTGAAAACGGTGATTTCAGCATGCATTGTTTTATAATAAATTTGATTATTTATTTTTATTTCTTTTATAAATTTATTTGATCCAGATGAATAAATTGTATCACCGGACATTAAGGCAGCAGCATGTTTATAATAAACAATTGATTCAACAGCTATCTTTTTCAGCAATCTAATTGGTTCTTCAAACTTATGATTATACATATTATTGTCGACTATTCCCATATGGTTAGTTGATTATATATTATATATTATATATTCATTTTTTTTCAGATGCCGATATATGTTTCTTTGAGTTCCAAATTAAATCCTGCATTATCTTTTTCCCATATATTTTTAATATCTAAAACAATGTTACTATATGAGCATCCAATTCTTGGTATTATAAATTTCTCTTCTATATTGTTAAATAAACTTGTAATATGGTATTTTCCGCTTGTATTAGGTAAAAAACATTTAATATAAAAATAGTCGCCTTTCTCATAATAAAAAGGTGATACATTATCTATAGGGTTATGCGCCTGTTTCTTATATATATTTACTAACGATTTGTTAATATATTTTAACATGGTATATAAGTTTAAATTATCATATTTATTAAAAGAGAATGATATATTTTTTTTAAATGAATCAATCCATGTAATTTTTGGATTATATAATTTAAGACCTATTGTAGGAGTAAAGAAATAATTTTTACCTAAACCTCCTCTTTGATGTTTTTCAATTAATTTTAATGTATCGGATGAAATTAAATCATTCATAACTTCGCTATTTAGAATGAATCTTCCAGACATTACTATTAATAATAAATAAATTTTATTCTGAATTTGTACTCGTTTTTGTTCTACAACAAAATCTACAACTAGGACATTTTGTACTTTGTTTTGTCAACCATTCTTTTATACACGAATTATGATAAATATGATTACATTGTAATTGAATTAATGATTTATTAGATAAATCTTCCTTTTGCAAATCTTCTAAACAAATATTACATTGTTTATTTTCTATTAGTGTTTTATCACTAACTATATCCAAATCATTAAATTCATCTGTAGATAATGTAACCTTGACATCTTCTAAATCATTAAAATTATCATCCATAAACTGATTGAAATTAGTGAATAATGATTCAAATATTGAGTCTGTTAAATTAGTTGTTAACTGTAAATCTAATGAATTCCAAATCGATGATTGAATGGTATCGGAACTATCGTATCTGTCGTATCTGTCGGAACTATCGGAACTATCGTATCTGTCGTATCTGTCGTATCTTTGTACATATGGATAATTACTATTTCTTTCACTCTCATTATCACTAAAACGTGCAAGTATAGGTGCACGTGGTGGATGTGGAGTAGATATAATATTAGGCGGTGCATTACTTTGTGTACGTGACATATTACGTGGTTGTACACGAGATGAGCGTCGTATACGTTGATTTCTTAAAATATTTCTTTGTTCATCTGGGTACAACTCTATAGTTCTACGTAAAAGATATGCATTATTAATTATACTTTGATTGAGACGAAATTCAGGTGTATGTTCATACTCTGTATTAAATGGTACTTCATTTACATCCTCAATAAATCTTTCGAATAAATTATTTATGTCGTCATCCCAATCCATGGTATGAAGAAAATCTCTTATATAATTCATATTATCCTTATAGAATAAAAAAATTTCAATTATTACTTAAATCGAAAAATTAAACATCAGTTCTTTTAAATCTTTTATTTATATTATCTTCATTAACATAATCAGTAGATGTTAATAATCTATTATCTAGTGCAGCTTGAACTAAAGACTGATCACCGTACATATCTTGAAATTGTAAAATCATTTTCTTATCATTTTCAATCTTTAATTTTAATTCTAATTCCTGTTTTTCCAACAATATTTGTTCTTGGGTTTTAAAGTTTTGTTTTCCGTAATTACTGGAATCCATATCCATATTTCTGTGTTGCATTTGTAATTCAATTTGACGTTGAGATTCTTGTTTGCTTAATGGTTTAACTTTTTTGGATGTTTGTGCTTCAAAATTATCCGGTAATGCTACTTTTTCATTTGGATTTTTAGCAACTTCAAATGATTTTTTATAATCAGAATAAGTAGTATCATAATATCCAACTCCACTTTGACCATATGTATCACCAACTATCATTAAACCATTATAACTACTTACACTTGCTGCACTTCCTACATCTCCACTATTATACCCATTAAAACCATCTGTTGATTTATGATAAATACCAACCTCCATATTACTATTTCCGTGTTGTTGTTGTTGATACTCAAATAATTTATTAAAATCATTGCTATTAAATTGTTTTGTATCAAATAGTTGATATGGCTTATACTTAAAATTATCATATTCTTTGGTATCTTTTAATCTAGGATCCGTCTCATAACCAAAGTCATTTGGTGATTTTACATGTAAATTATCAAATTCATCATTAAACATATCTAATTCATTTGAATTATCAATATTTTTAGGTTTTAATTTTGTAATATTTACAACTTCAATATGTTCTCTTTTTTTACTGTGATTAACGGAACGCTTTCTATTAATAATATATTCGTAAGATTCTACAAGTACTTTAAAATGTAAATGAGCTTGTTTAATTTTCTCTGGTTCTTTTGTTTTTATCTTATCCGGATGCCACATTTTAGCCTTTTTTCTAAAAGATTTAGTTATAAAATCTTCATTATCATCCGGAACTACATCTAACATAAAATATGGATTGAAGCTTTCTCCATTTATTATTATTTTATCCATCTTAGTATAATGTTATATCTTAAAAATGTTACAAAAATTAAACGAAATTATAAATATGTTATAATTTAGTTATTATGTTTTAAGTACCATACCATGCCAATGGTGACCTGTCTTTTTTTATAGATAAGTATTTAATATATATTTTATCACATTTTCTTTAAAATTCATGTGTAATAATTCATGAGAAACATTTAATTCTTTTCTACATGACAACGCTGTTTCCTGTTTGTTTTTGATGTAAACTAATTTTTTCTTTAAAATATTACCATATATTAAAAATTCCAAGTCTTTATATGTAATATTTATATCACTTAAATCATGAAATAGACACTGTGTAATATCATCTAAAGACGTATTAATAACATCTTTAGTCAAATATTTATAAAGTGTAATAATATTATTACGTTTACAGTCATGTTGTCTCCAAACTAAATAATTAAGAGTTTCATATTCTTTATCAAATTCTGCATATTTAGCATAAATGGTAAAATCAAAGTCAATATCGTGTTTTATAAATTCTTTTGTAAATAATCTTGAAACATAACTAGACATAGTCGTAAGTGTTTTATTCATATTTCCATTATAAAGGTCTGGATAATCTGACGTATTATAAAATACCATATGAATTTCATTATTGAATGTATAAATCATAGATGGATTAAATCTATTATAACAAGTTTTAGATACACTTAATAGAATGTCATTATAAGTTTTAAACCGAGTGATTTTTTCTGTAATAGTATTACATGGGAAATTCAAATATTCAAGAATGTCCTTTGACTTTAAAGAAATAACACGTGGTTTATATTCTGAAAAGTTATTATTATTGTGTTCATTTAAAAGTGATTGCATCCGTATTTCCAGAGATACTGGAGTATCTTTATTCATAATGCTTGTCTTAAGATATGATACTAATTCATCCATGTTGTATAATTATATATATTTTTATTAATATAATAATAAATATAATTTCATTTTGTTTTTACTACGCTATTTTAAAATCTATTTAAAAATAATTTTACATACATTATATAAATAATATGGATTCTTATTGCGAATATAATTCTTGGAGCGAAATTTATTTTACACAACTTTTTACAACATTAGGACTAATGTCAGGAATGTTGATTAGTGGCACAGTTGCAGTTCCAGTAGTTAGTTATTATTCAAAAGGGTTGATTAAATATTTCAAGGCAGAATAAATTATTCCTTCTTTTTAGGAGTTCTAGGTTTTCTTACTTTTTTAGGTTTAGCTTTATCAAAAATTTCTATAGGAGTTTCTTCTTCTAATTGTTTATCTCTAATAGAGAATAAATCATCTTGAATTTCCTTACCATTTACTTCTTTAAATGTCATATTTATTATAACTACTTTATTTTTTAATTTTAAATTCAATTTATTAACTCTTTATAATAGTCAATTGCTTCAGATTTAATAAAAAAATAGTCTAATCTCTTTTCAAATACTAAATGCCAATTAGTTTTTCTTTTATTTGATGTTAAATCCATATTATATTTAGAACTCATAATTGTTTTGACATTGATTATTGTTATTTTATTATTTTCTTGTATGCATTTTCTAAATATTTTTGAAATTTTAGTTGATGGATTTTTAACCCAATTATTAATTTGTGATTTTATTAATTCAGAATTTGCTACTAATTCTTTTGGTGAAGATTCATTACCAGTAAATGGAAATTTTGAATGACTCATACCTACAAAACAACCAAAATATGTTAACTTGCATACATCTTGAATATTTAAACCGGTAATATTTTCTATATTTTCAATTAATACATCTTTAAATACACTAGATATAGTATTTCTACACATTATTTTATTTTTAGTAACAAAGTTATTATTTTTAACCCAAACGAGAAAATCATCTAAGATTTCCTTTCGTGAAACTTTGTTTTTTGGATTATTTGTAATTGTTATAAATTCTTTAATATAATTATCATATACTGATTTATCAAAGAATTCTAATTTTTTATTCATACTTTTAACTTCAAAACCAATAAATCCAGAACACTTTGGAAAATAGATACCCCGTTTTCTATCTGAAAATGAAAGACCTTGTTTATATTCTAATTTGGTTATATCACTTATTATGTTTGTAATTTCTTTTTGAAATGACGTACTCCAATTACCTGTATCTAATTTTATATGAGCATTTTCATTAGGAAATAATAACTTATACCACTCGTAAAAATCGTTGCATATTAGTTCGGTACTAATTTTGGCATTAGGAATTATTATTGCATTTTCTGTAAACCATTGTTCATAAATATCTTTACTTATATGATTTCGTGCTTTATTAGTATTAAGGAGTCTATTCGAACGATACCTGCTTACAAATTCTATTAAATTATCAACTGATTCTTCAATATGGTAATTATCATATACTATAATAGCAAAATCAACAATTTGTTTCATTCTTTCATAACTAACCGTAAACCATTCTGGTTTGGAAAGTTTAAATGGTTTTAATAATAATATAACTAATTTTTCAATTAAACTAGCATTTGGTGTTTCGTAGGTAAAAACAAATTCAAATTGTGGATTACTTGACTTGTGTTGCTCGCCTCTTAATAATATATCTGTCTTATTAGTCTGAGTATTAATTCCAATTTTATGTACGTTTTTAATTACAGGATTATGACCGATATAAAGTATTGGTACGGTTTCTTGTTCTTTTAATTGAGCTATATATTTATCTTTTTCTCCAAGTAATTTTACTGTATTTTCTTGTTCTTTTTTAATTTGTTGATCTTTTTCTAGTAATAATTGTTTTTGTTGTTCTATTTCTTGCTTTATTATTTTATTATGAATATTCTCTAATTTCACATAATATTTCCTAATTTCTTTACCTTTATCTGTTTTTGCTAACATACATAAGCTTTTGAATGTATCTACATTTAACATAATTTGTTCACTGCCAGAACCACCCCAACTTGATTTTTCCTTAGGGAGAAGTGAAGTTTTATAGTCTTCATCTAATGTAAAATTACTCTTAATTGTTTTCATCGCATTTCCCTTATTCGCAAACCCAATCATTTTAAAGATATTTTCCAAGTTAATTGGATAGTCATTTGTTGGGTGGTAATTCATATAAATATATAGATTTGCAATATACCATTGTTGTTCTTTTTCAGTAAATTCTGTATTTAATAAATCAATCATTTTCGATTGATATTCATCACTTAAACTAATAGTAGTTTTGCTATTTTTAACTAATTCCGTAAAATTAATAGTTTCTGGTGTAACAAGTTCGCTAGGTTTCTTTTTAATTAAAATATTCATCTTAATAATTTTATTATAATAAATATAATTATTTTTAAATAAGATTTTGAACGGATTTCAATTAATTTGTAAGACTTTTTTACGTACTTTTTTGGGTTTTTCATCAATTTCTTCGATTTCTTTTATTTCGACTTTATTTTTTATAGAAAATTGTTGTAAAATAATATCTCTATCTCCTTTACTAAAATCGTATTTCTTATATTCAACTTGTTGTTTAAGAAGACTATTATCTTTAATGTAATCTAAGAACGGTCCTTCAGCATATTCTTTACTTTGTTGAATTAATTTACGTCCAACAGCTGTAACAATACTACCTAATTCTTTTAGAATTAGATTACCCTGACCTCTTCCTAAAAATCCATAAGTTGAATTCAATGATACCTTAATAGCTAATTGAGTGGAGTTAAGAATATCTTCCAGCAATTTATCACCATTTTCGTAAGCCTTTGCCATTTCACGTTTTACTTTTTTACGTTCTGCATAAAGTTCTTCTAATAATGCTGGTAAAACACCTTGATTAATTTTAACTTTTTCGCCATTTATTTCTTCTATATGTGGTTGAACAACTACATAGTTATAACTGACATCTTTCTTTTGAAATTTTTCAGAGTCATCACGGCTAGTTTTAATTGGGTCATGTACACGACAATAATATACAATTTTATCCAATGAACTAGTATCAAATAAATCTATACTTTTATTAAATATTGATAGCTCTTTTTCTTTAGTTCTAATTTTAGTTTTTATTTTCTTTTGTTCCTTGATATCCTCTAATGATTCGCATTCTATTTCTAAATTTTCAATCTCTCTCTTTAAATGTTCTAACTCTAACCTCTTAGACACTTCAAAATACGCTTGTTTACCACACATATTACCTTTATTCTTACCACTTTTACCAATACCTTCGCATGTATGTTTTAAAGTGTATTCAATTTTATCATCCCATTTAAGTCTTTCGTATCTAACAGTAGACCCATCAACTTCTTCTTCAAAAATCCCCTCTTCTTCTGATTTTGGCATATATTCTGAATGTCTAACAAATGATGAATAACATAAATTACGACTAATCATAATAGTAGGATACAAACTTGCAAAATCCAATACCGCAATATTCTCATTATACATACCTGGAGTTGCATCTAAAACTGTTGCTCCTGTAAAACTTGTATCTACAAGGTCATCACCATTACTAAGTGATACATTAACAAAAGAATTCTGTTTATACGTAAATTTCGATGTAAACAGTTCTGGCTCCTGTAATTCTGTATTACTCAGTACTATAAATGTCGTTTCATCTACAATTTCTGAAATTTTACCATTAATTGTAACTAATTTACCATACGAATTCTTATTTCTACCACAATTAATTTGTACATATTCATTAATGTGCTCTAAGTCAAGTTCATGTTCAACTTTAGTTTTCACTATAATTGGATAACTGTCTTCATTAAAATTAGTATGTGGTACCAAGAAATCCATTTGACGTGCCTTACGTAATAATTGGGAAAATACCTTAATCGTCTGACCTCTTGTAGTTAAAAAACCAATAGGTACAAAAGTAACATTTGCCAACTGGATAATCGTAATTAACACAAGCTGTTTATCAACCAACTTTTGTAATAGTTCTGTATCTTTAATACAATATTCTCCAATAATACGTATCTTTTCAGGTGTTCCATCATCATAATATTGAAAGATTTGTTTAGCACTTACATCATTTTTTCCTTCTTTTAAAATTTCATTTGCAATATAATCTAACTTGTAACTTGGATATTTCTTCATACCACGTTTATAATGAATCAACAAATCATAATTCAACCGACCTGGAATATAAAATCTGACAAAATCTGAATCACCATATGCACTTGAACTAAATGTTTCTTTCTTTTGAACTGTAGGGACATTTAAAAGTCTACTTAATTTCGATAATACATAACCATCTAATCCATACAATTTTGCACGTTCGTAAAGATATCTACAATCGAACGTGTCACCGTTATATGTATACATAATATCTGGGTCCATCTCACAAATTAAATCTGCCCATCTTTTAATCAAGTCCTTTTCAGTTTTGCATTCTTCAACTACAATAGGTACATCGTCTTTAACTACAATAGACTCACATTTTTTTAATGTCAATAAATGTTTAACCAATGTATTTGATTCTTTATAATATTTATATGTTGTAGCTATTTGATAAATAACATTAGGATATTCATTACCTACTTTTTTAGATGGGTCTGGAAACGTTCTATCATACGAATATGTTTCAATATCCCAACTTGCCTGTAAAAAATTAGCAATATCTTTTTTGTCTTTGAGCGATACCACGTCTTTCCAATGTATCGAAACTTCAATTTGACTAGATGCAGAATCTTGTGATATTTCAATTTTATTTCTTGGTAATTTAATCCATCCAGCCATCAAAATATCTTTAATATGACAAAATCTCATAAATGGTTCAAAATTACTCTCATATAATTTATATTTCATTGCTTTACTATTAATACCTGGAACAATAACTGGATTTTTAAATATATATTTACTTTTATTCATTGCTGTATAATTATTAAATACTAATCTGAGAAATCTATACTTTCTTCCATTTCTAAAACCATACAAATCTTTCTTTTCAATAATACTACATTTGTCTTTTAATAAACAATCAGAAAATGATACAAATTCACCATTTATCTTAACCTTTGATAATTGATAACTTTTTTTTATAAAATCAACAAATGTATTTAACTGTACTTTATTAAAACGATCAGGGACTTTTATATAATAAAATGGCGTAAAACTATGAATCTTACAAGTAATAGAGATACCCTCTGTTGTAACACCAAAACATCTCATAGTATATCTATCTAAACACTTTTCTAAACTACTTGAAGAGCCTTCACTCGAATCATCATCAATAACTCCAGACTCATCTTGTGTATGCCATTCAATAATTTGAAATTCTAAATCATCTGTTTTCGATATGGTGTTTTTAATATACTTGTTTTTATAATATCGTT
>Ga0208923_1000265_pt1 | contig 12304 bp, 4 predicted proteins | sample ColrivemetaGS575_FD_187620 | JGI IMG/M metagenome (GOLD analysis project Ga0208923, IMG submission 187620) | Estuarine microbial communities from the Columbia River estuary - Freshwater metaG S.575 (SPAdes) (version 2) | ecosystem: Environmental > Aquatic > Marine > Intertidal zone > Estuary ...
GCCCAATGGCGGCACATCATCGGTACTCAATGACGGCGATGACACGACAAGCACGTCAACAACTACACCGATTGGCACGACTGACCCGTATGTCGTAGCCAAGATGGATTTGTTGGTTGATCTCCCCATGAAGTTTATTGATCTGCGCCAGATCAGCCTATCAACCGGCACAAGTAGTCAGTTCAAAGTCCAGTATTCAACTGATGACGTGACCTATACCGATGCCGCAAGCGTCCCTTTGCTTGGCACTAACCCGCAGAACTTCCGATTACTGGTTGATCAGACCGCTCGATACTGGAGACTTGCTCGTATTGGTGCGACTGACTTGGGTGCCGCGACGGTTACGATCGCTGGTCTGTCTTTGTACGAAGAGTCTGCAATTCTCAGTACACCGCGCTTAGTAGACATGAGCGTTGAGGATGACCGGCACTACCTTGTGGAGTTTACGCGAGACAATATCGCTATATTCCGCTCTCAGCTTGTAGGCATAAACATTCAGACCACTAGGGTTGCGGACATCAAGCCCTTGTATAGCGGTTTGACGTCGGCTGAGATAGAAAATATCCGCGTGGCTCAGGTTGAAAACGTCATGCTTATCGTTGGTGACTTCGCGCCAATGCGATTAGTAAACCTTGGGACGGATAGCGATTGGTTTTTGGATCTTATCCCATTTACTAACGTGCCTCAGTACGACTTTGACGACGCACTAAGCCCTACTCCTGTTAATGAGATACAGGTTATGTCGCTGGACCATTCCGGCGGCGGCCAATGGAAGCGTGGAGATCGGTTTGAGCTAGACATTGAAGGGGTTCTTTCTAAGTCTATTAGCTTTGCTGGAGACTCGACTGCCGATGAGCAAGCGTCAACCGTGTTTAACATCCAGAAGAACCTGCAAGAGATGCCGGTATTTGGCGAGACGGGCGTAGCCGTAGCACGAACTGGAATACGGCAGTACACGATCACCATATCGGGCGAGTCAACAAAAGACTTTGAGCTGTTCTCTGGCTATGTAACCGAAGGATCAGCCGACCACGAGATAACCTTTACAAAGACGCAATCAGGCTCACCCCGGAAAGAGGATGTCTGGTCGTCCACCCGTGGATATCCAAACAGCATTTGCTTCTATGAGGGTCGCTTGGTCATAGGCGGCACTGAGTCAAAGACTCAATCAATCTTCATGTCTAAGACGGGATCATTCTTCGACTTCGATATTGATGACGGTGATGACGATGAGGCAATCTTTGCGACGATCTCTTCACGTAAACTGAATGACATTGTTGACGTGTATCCCGGTCGTAACTTGCAGATATTTACATCGGGGGCGGAGTTTGCTGTAACCAGTAAGCCGACAACGCCTAGCTCGATTACAATTCAGCCGCAGACTTCACACGGCGCGAACAAGGTTGAGGTCCAAGACGTAGACGGCTCGACCATATTCGTTGACCGACACGGCAAGTCCCTCCTGAGCTTCCTGTATTCGTTTAACGAGGACGCTTACACGTCAGACGATAGATCGGTACTGGCCTCTCACTTAATCAACCAGCCGGTCGATATGGCCCTCCTAGCGGGTACTGCGAGCGACGACGCTAACTGGCTGTTTATCGTCAATACAGATGGCACGGCGACGATCCTTAACACGCTAAGAAGTCAGGACATCAACGGCTTCACTAGTTGGAAGACAGACGGCGACGTTAAGAGCGTTTGCGTTGTAGATGATCAGCTCTTTATGACTGTCGAGCGCACTGTAAACAGCGTTAAGAAGCTTTTCATTGAGCGCTGGGACTTTACTTACTTGATGGATTGCTCGATTAAGAGCGTCCAAATAGCCGGTGATATCGACGGACTGGACCATTTAGACGGTGAATCGGTCAAGGTGTTAACTCGTGACGGCCAAGCTGATGCGAACGAAGGCTATGTGCTGTCGTCTTACACGGTAGCTAGTGGCGAAATCACTCTTGATCCTAGTGAGGTGTACAGCTTTACCACGTATGAGGTTGGCTTACCCTTTGTTCCTACTATTAAGCCTATGCCACTGAATACAAACATCGGATCGGGCCAGAATCAGATGCGCTTGAAGAAGATCGTCCGCATGAACCTGCGTGTCTACGAGTCTTCTGGCATAAACATTGACGGCATTGCCGTACCTGTTCGCGAGTTTGGTGAGGCTGGTACTACATCCCCTTTAACTGGCGGGTCGATTATTCCGAAAACTGGCATAATAGAAGACGTTTACGATATTAACGGCTGGGGCCGTGAGGTCATACCGACGATTACTTGTCCTGATCCTACGCCCATGCACATACAGATGATTGAATACGAAGTTGAGGGTAACTAGATGGACCCGTTTACCATATTGGCGATTGCCTTAACTGCGACGGGAGCGGCAACGTCTGCTTACGGACAAGTGCAAGCTGGCAAAGCGCAAGAAATACAGCTAAAAGAGCAAGCCAAGCAAGAAGAGTTTGCGGCTCAAAGCCAAGAGCTACAGCGTCGGCAAGAATTGAACCGTGCGTTAGCGGCTAACGCCGCGTCACTCTCTACGGCAGGTATTAGCGGGGAAGGCACTCCAGCAAGTTTGGCATTAGCAAGCGCCGAAAAAGTTGGATTAAGTGAAGCCACCATTGACCTATCAGAGCGTTTAAGAAGGGCGTCACTAGAACGTCAAGCGCAAACAGCAAAAGGCACGGCATACATTGGTGCGGCAAGTACATTGTTAAGTGGCGGCGCAAAGGCGGCGCAATTGGCGGAATAAATAGTTATGGCTCAGAAGCGCATTGATTATTACGGACAGTTTACGCCCACAGGTGTAGACACCTCTCAGGCTAAACGCTTACAGGCTCTCTCTGGCTTGGCCGAACAGGTCGGGGACATTGCGTTTGAGGTTGGTGGCCGCATACAGAAAAGAAAGGCTATTGAAGACGCATCCGCTGAGGCGCTGGCGGCTGTTGAAGAAGGCCGTACACCAGAAATTAAAGAAGGCTTGTTAAGCTCTATCAGCATATATGACCAGTCATTTAACGAGACTGCGCAAAAAGCATACACAACTGAAATAACCAGCGACATTAGAACGAACATTGCCAGAATTGCGGCAGAAGCAGAGGGCGATTTTAATTCTTTTAGGGAATTATCAACTAAATATTTCCAAGGCATTTCTCCCGGAGAAAATTCAGAGTATGGGCCTGAATTCACAAGAGTGTTTAATGAAACATTTGAGCGTAACTCAATACAAGTAGAGCAGTTAGGCAGAAAAAATGCTCGGGCTAAAGCGGTAAATACCATTAGCTCTGGCATTGAGGCAAATTTAAATTCTGCTGAAGCAGAGGCAATTGAAGGCGATGTTTCATATTCAGAGCAACTTATTCTTGAGTCTGTAAACGATGCTCAACAGCTTGTAAATAACGGCGATGCCACACAAGAATACCTAAGAAAAACAAGGAACCGAGGGCAAAAGATTCTTAGTACGGCTGGATTAGAGCGTGAAATCAGAGATTCAATAAAGGATAACGATTATAAGGCGGCTTTTAGTACGGTTTTATCTGCTGAACGGCCTGAGCCGCAGGAATTTTTGGGCGCAACGGAGGAGGGATTTACGCCGTCAGAATGGGAAACGTATAAATCTGGGCTTTCAACTTATGTCGCTCGCCAAAAATCAGTGTATGAGGCGGCTACCGATTACAATAAAGACGCTCTCAGAAAAGAAGTAAGGCAGGTAGGGACTGCACTTAGCCTTGGTTATGAGGTTGATCCATCTACGCTTTCATCAGTAATAGACCGCGCACAAGGCACCGAGTATGAAGCCGATCTAAATAATGCGATGGAGGCAAGTACGTTTTCCGTTCTTCCTGCTACTGATAGAGCCGCCATTTTGACGGAGGCAAAAGGCCTTGGTACGTTGGAAGGGGTTTCTCGATATCAAGCTTTAGCAACGGCAGAAAATGGGATAAATACTGCACTGGCAGATGACCCGCTAAGGTTTGCTATCCAGCAAGGCATTGTTCCTAACACGCCTCTTGATATCTCCAGCTCTGACGCATGGCTAGAAAGAGTTTCCTCGGCAGAGGCGGCAAGTCTTCATTACGGTTTGGATATGCCCGCACTGACAAAAGCAGAGGCAACGAAACTCTCAGAAACCGTTGAAAGCGCAGATTACGAGCAAAAACTATTATTGTCGCAATCGCTCAACCAAAACCCCGCCGCATTTGAAATGATTGATAAAGCAGGCGAGCCACTTTTCGCCATGATTGCGTCAACAAATGATCCTGAAGTTCAAGAAATTACATTTAAGGGCCAGCAAATGTTGGCAGATGGCGTTGCGAAATCTCCGACAGCGTCAAAATACTTGCCGCTTGCTGAAGATTTCTTGGGGCCAGTAGGGGAGGTTTATGCTTCCGATCAGTACGCCAACATAATAGATGCGTCTTTGGCTTATCTCGCCAAGGTTTCGCCGAGTGCTGACTTGGAAGTCGGGGGGGCCTCCCAATTTAAGGATGCATTGGCTGAAATTACAGGTGGGATCGGGATAATTAATGACTCTCGATTCCAGTTACCTAGAGGCATAAGCGAGGATCAATTCCAAGAATTCATAGACACCATTACTCCGACATGGGTTGAAGCGAATGGTGGAACTAATTTAACCATTCCAATGGCATTAAAAAGAATTGAAAGCTCAACAATTGTAAGTGAAGGAAACGGGAAGTATTTTTTTGCTTTTGGTGATAATCAGCGATTTGTCAACAAAGAGGGCAATGCCTTTACTTTTGAATATGAGCCCTTAACCGAAGAACAACTGCGTGAACGTGCGATAGAGTTGAGAGAGTTTCGCAGAGAAAGACTGATTGAAGTTTCTCCAAAAACGACTGCTAGGGTTATGTGATGCCATATATCACCAGTCAATCACGCCAAAACTTAAACAAGTACACACTATTTGATCCGACCACGGCGGTTGAGCCATCGTCTATTGGGGAAGTTTTTCAGGCGTCCTTTGGCTTGGTAGTTGATGAAGAGCTTTCTATTTCGTCTCTTATTAATAGAGATGAAGAAGTAGAGCGCACTCGCCGCGTCAAGGCAATGACTGAAGACGGATTCAATGTTGCAAAATATACGCAAAGAAGCGGTCGGATTGATTACGACCGAATCGCCAGCGACACCGGACTAATACAATCTGATGAAGAGCTTCGGCAGTTACGAAACGAGCGATTAGCCGTTAGGCGTGAGTACGCGCAAGATGTTATTGAGCGAGGGTCTGGAATAGCGCAGTTTGCAGGCTCTATGACGGCCTTAATGCTGGACCCTGTAAACATAGCGACAATGGGATTGGGTGCTTCACTGTCCATTTCTCGCAGTCTGAGCGTAACAGCCAATGCAATGCGCGTGGCAAAAGCTGAAGCTGGGATTGCAGTCGCAACAGAGCTGGCTATTCAACCCTTAGTTTTTCAGCACAAACTTGACATTGAATCACCATATTCTGCTCAAGACGCCCTGTTTAATATTGCCGCCGCTGGCGCTGGTGGCGCGGTATTCGGAGGAGTTCTTGGTGGCATTTCAGGATATTTAAGAAGAGTTAAAGACGAAGCCGTTAGGCTTGATGCCGCTCCCGCAGATTCACCAGAAGAGATGGCGCTTGACGTATTTGACCGCGCTATTGACGACTTAGAATATGCCAAAGCAAATGGCGCTATATTGCCGGTTGATAAAGATGAAATTGCAAAATCTTTTATTGATGAGTCAAGACAGTCGCTTTTAGCCGTAGCCGCAACGCAACTAACGCGCGGGGAGCGAAAGCGCTTAAACACTGAAAAGAAAGACCTTGAATACAAACTCACTGAAGTAAGCGATGCCCCCGAGGAATTTTTCCAAGCTCCGGGTGTTTCTAAGCGTCGAGCAAAAAAACAGCAAGTTTTGCGAGGAAAGAAACTTGCAGAACAACAACGCGGAGAAATTATACAGCGACTCAGGATTGTTGATCAGCGTTTAGAGGCTGATGAAACGGCTCGTATTGCTAGGCGTGAGTTAGATATTTTAGATAGCGGCAAAATCCCTGAAGGCTATCAAGAGCAAATTGATCAGCGATTCATTGAAGAAGAGATCAATCGAGATATTGAGTGGATGTCAGAGCGTGAGACTCGACTAGATCTTTATAACCAGCCGTCATTAAAGCCGGAAAATTATGTAGAGCCCGAGCCGCAACGTGCGGCCCCAAAAACATCTACAAGTCGCCAGCGTGATATACTTGATCAGCAAGGTATAGCCAGCGATTACGACCGAGATATAGAGGCATATCAAAACCTTGGAGGCACTGAAGATGTTCGACCCGAACGCACCAGAGACGGAAGAAGACGGACTGAGAGCGGAGGCGCTCAGACGGGCGAGGGTGAGATACCAAGCCGCCAGAGCCTTGAGGGTGCCCCAGAAATCCGAGATGCAACAGGGCCAGACGAAGGAATCACCGGAAGCGCTCAAAACTACGCCAGAAATCAAGGCATCCCGTTTAGCCGACAAAGGCAATATGTAGACGTTGATGAAGATAGGGCGCGTCGCATTTCTGATGCTTATGAAGAAATGGCTGACGATCCTACTAACCCAGAAGTTCAGGCCGCTTATCGTGACTTAGTTGAGCAAACGCGAAGTCAATACGACCAGCTAATTCAAAGCGGCTATAAGTTTACATTTTTTGATGAAAAAACTGACCCCTATAACGGGAATCCATACGATGCTATTCGAGACCTTCGTAACAATAAGCGCATGGCTGTTTACGGAACTTATGATGGCTTTGGGTCTATGGAGGAGTTTAAAGCAAAATTAGCTGACAGCAATCGCATAATGCTTGAGGACACAGGATTGCGCTGGAAAGACCAGAACGGTCAAGAGCAGATTGTTACTAACAACGATTTATTCCGCGCTGTACATGATGCCTTTGGTCACTCTATTGAGGGCGCTGGTTTTAGAGCGCGTGGCGAAGAAAACGCATTCCAAGCCCATATGCAGTTATTTACTGGCCCAGCTAGACGCGCAATGACCACAGAAACTCGAGGTCAAAACAGCTGGTTAAACTACGGGCCATTTGGCGAACGAAATCAAACAGCCAGTGTTGGCGACACCGTATTTGCAGATCAAAAAATGGGCCTATTACCTGAGTGGGTAACTGAAGAGGGCGTTATTTCTGAGGTTCCGGTTCGAGGTGTTGGGCTACAAGAGTTATCAAAAACGCAAGTTGAATTGCGGAAATATGCCGCTGAACAAATGTTGCCGATTGATAGAGAGATTCGCAACGTAGAAGAAATATTGAGGTGCGCACTTGGCTAACGAATACGATAGATGTGTCCGCGAGGCGTTAAGTCAAGGCCGAATAAATCAAGATTTGGCTACGCAGATCCTAGAGTCTGACAATCCCAATGAAGCGATTGATGAGCTACTTGGAGACTTAACCCGTCAGAAGCGAGAGGTCGCTATACAAGCAGTCCGCGCGTCTCAGGCATACGACAATATAAAAAATCATCCTGAAGGAATGGTCGCCGGTATTACGGCGCTTATGACAAAAGATCCAAGAAACCATGCGGGCTATAAAAACATTGAATATTTAGCTAAATATTACAGCGGCTTATATCAAGGAATGAATTCGGAGGCGCTTGCTAAGTTTAGAAGTCGAATGTTTGGCGTATCAAACGATGAAGAAGGTCTCGTCAAATGGCTTAAAGCTATTTATGGGGAGGATATGGGCGAGCCTTTTAATGGTATGGCAAAAAGTGTTTTAGATACCTTTGAAGAAATGCGTCTTAAATTTAATCAGCGCGGCGGTTCCATAAGTAAAAATGAAAAATACCTTATGCCACAACGTCACGATATGAGGACGGTTGCAAAGGCAGGTGAGAAAGAATGGAAGTCATTTATCTATGACAAACTTGACCGCCAGAATATGCTTAACAAAAATGGAAAAATACTTACCGACGAAGAATTTGATGTTGCGCTTAGTGAAGTTTACGAAACAATTAGTACGGGTGGGCTAAACAAGGCGCAAGGTCTTACAGACACTTTTGGAAGCGGAAAGCTATCGCGGCGTCACGGTGAACGAAGATTTTTGTATTTCAAAGATGCAGATTCTTGGATGGCATATCAAAACAGGTTTGGCAGAGGAAACGTCTTTGACGCTATTACAGATCAGATAGATATGATGTCAAACGATATCGCGGTGATGGAACTCCTTGGCCCTAATCCTTCTGTTGTCCATGATTTTTTAGTGCGTCGCGCACAATATGAAGATAAAGCAGGCGATGCTTCGATAGGAATTTCTAACGCGGTATACAGAAATGCAACCGGACAAACAAATGGCGGTGATTATACTAGCGCGGCAGACGCCCTTGAATCTAGCCGCAACTTTTTGACTGCCGCCAATTTGGGTGGCGCGTTTATATCAGCAATAAGTGATGTTGGGTTTCAATACATAACTGCAAAATACAACAAAATTGCCCCCCTTAAAGTCATCATGCAACAACTTTCATTGATGCGGCCAGGGAATGAGCAGGACAGAATATTTGGAACTCGCCTTGGATTAACAGCCGAAAACGCTTCTAGGCAAACATCAGCTAACAGATTCGCCGACTCTTATGGCACTGGGAAAGCCGCAAAATTAGCGGAATGGGTTTTGCGGGCGTCTGGCCTTGAAGCGTGGACTAATGCAGGCCGGAAGGCATTTGGTATGGAATATTCTGCGTTGCTTGCTGATAACTTTAAAAACACTTTTGACGATTTAGCGCCAGAACTCCAACAGCAAATGCGAGGTTACGGAATATCTGTCGATGATTGGGATGTTTTTAGGTCGACGCCGCCTCTTATGTTGCGGGGCGCTCCATACGCCGATGTAACGCAGGAAGCGGGCGTTAAATTTCATCAGATGATTTTATCCGAAACAGATTTTGCTGTGCCTACTCCAGATGCTAGAACTCGCGGGATTACAACTGGTGGACTAAATAGAGCATCAGGAAGCGGTATGGCGCTCAGAACCGTTATGCAATTAAAATCGTTTCCTATAACGATACTTATGACGCACGGAATGCGCGGTTATTATCAAGCCACCAAAGGTCAAAAGGCTCAGTATTACGGCTCGTTAATGGCGATCACAACGATTTTGGGCGGCATTACCTTGCAGGCGAAAGACCTTGCGGCGGGACGAGAGCCGCGCCCAATGCTAGATGAAGATGGCAATGTAAGCGGAAAGTTTCTTGTTGCGGCAATGTCACAAGGCGGGGGACTTGGAATATTTGGAGATTTTATTTTCTCAGATCAAAACCGATTTGGATCAGGCCCGGCGTCAACGGTTCTTGGCCCAACAGGCGACACGGTTGACCGATTTGTAAAACTTACGCTTGGAAATGTTCAGCAAGTGCTAAACAGCGAAGAAACAAACGTCATACCTGAAGCAATTGATTTTGCAGGCCGTTATTTTCCTGATCCTTGGCAAGTGACAATCTTAAAAAACGCAATGTTCGATCAGCTTGAAATACTAGCGGACGAAGACGCTCAACGAAAGTATAATCGGATAGTTCGGAAACGAATGAAAGACTACAATCAAGGTTACTGGTGGAAGCCCGGTGAGCCTTTACCGGAGGCAGTAAAGTGACAGTAGCAGACAACACAAGCCGTAACCAATATTCCGCAACTTCTGGTCAGACGGTATTCGCGTATACGTTTGAGATCGTAGACAAGAGCCACATTGTCGTGCTGAAGAACGGCGTAGCCCTCTCAGAAGGCACCAATTACTCTGTGTCGAACGTAGGCAATGATAGTGGGGGAAACGTCACTCTGACTGTAGGAGCGACCACAGGCGACGTACTGACCCTGTATCGTGACATGCCCTACTCTCGCACACAGAACTATACAAACTCTGGTGACTTCCTAGCCTCTGAAGTAAACAGCGACTTTGATGATCTGTGGTTAGCGGGTGAGCAGACTGACCGCTCATTCTCACAGTCTATCCGCAAGCCTATTACCGACTCTGACTCTATCTCGATGGAGCTACCCGAGGCGGCTACTCGCGCAAACAAGTTTATTAAGTTTGATGCAAATGGCGCAGTTGATCTAGCCGCAGGTGTAACGACTGACGTTGATGCAGATGATGTATCAATTGAAGATGCTGGCGGCTATTACACCTCCGATAATGTTGAAGGCGCACTGCAAGAGATAGGCGCTCAACCACCCGGATTTGATCCAAATACAGACAGCTTTAATATCGGTAGTGATGCTGTTTCTTCTGGCACAGATTCAATTGCTTTAGGCCATGATGCTAGTGCTACTGCCGCTAGGGATATCGCATTAGGACTTGATGCGGTTGCTTCTGGAGGCGGGTCAATTGCCATTGGTCAAGAAACAGACTCAACTGGTGTTCGATCCATTGCCATTGGTAAAGGAGCGCAATCTACACTTTCCACTTCAATTGCTATTGGTGAGGATGCTTCTACTCTCAACGGTGCAGGTGGTGGTCCGGTCGCAATCGGCTATAGCGCATTAAGCACTGGAATATCCGGCATATCTTTAGGGGGTAATGCAACGGCTAGTGGATCTCGAAGCATATCCATAGGCGATACTGCTGAAGCCAGCGGCAATAATTCGATTGCTTTTGGTTATGTAGCTCAGGCAAGTGGAAGTGACTCAATAGCTATAGGAAGACTATTAACTATTCCCGGCGACCGAGGAATTGCTATTGGTTATGCGGCGGCAGTAAATCTAAATGATGGTGTGGCTATTGGTAACAACGCGAGAGTCTATAGCAGTCAATTTGGAGTAGCTATCGGTAGAGATTCTTTAGCTGATAACGGGTCTTACGCTACGGCTCTCGGGTACTCGTCCCAAGCTACCGCACAATCCTCCACAGCACTTGGACATGGAGCACAGGCAACTGCTACTGACTCTATTTCCATAGGCAATGACGCTAGCTCATATAATTTAGGAGCTATTGCTATAGGAGCCGACTCAGATGCCGCCCGAATAGGGTCGATTGCTTTAGGTAAAGACGCTCAAGCCAAAGGGGCAGGATCAACAATTGCCATTGGTCATTCCGCTACAACTTTTAATGGATCAGAAAGCCCCATTGCCATAGGTTTTCAAGCAAACACTACCGGCGCTTATGGCGTAGGTTTAGGCTATCAAACGGTAACGTCAGGCGCACAAGGTATTGCTATTGGTTACATTGCGTCTGCAACCGCTACTGACTCCATTGCTATTGGGCGTCAATTAACCACTACTGGGGCAAACGCGATAGGCATTGGTCACGGTGCAGAGGCAAATAACGAGAACGCCATTGCGATTGGGCGATTAGCAGCCACTGGGAATGTAGGCTCTACTGTCATAGGCTACTCTGCCACGTCTGACGTAAATAACATAAACGGCGTTGCTATTGGCTATGGCGCAACGGCAAATCAAATGGCCAGTGTTGCTATTGGAAACAATGCAACATCAAACTCGCAATTCGGTACGGCTTTAGGCAGAGACTCTAATGCAGACTCAGGGAGTTATGCGACAGCTTTGGGTTATAGCTCAGAGGCGGCAACCTATGCCACGGCTGTTGGCGGTAATGCAGATGCTACTGGAGCTAACTCCACTGCCGTTGGTTACGGCTCTAATGCCAGCAGTAACGGTACAGTAGCATTAGGCAACTCGGCCCAAGCTCTAAATCTCCAAGCCATTTCAATAGGGCAAAACGCTTCATCATTAGGGTCTAACAACATTGCAATAGGCAATGCTCCGACAACGACGGGTGTTAGCTCTATAGCTATTGGGACAAGTGCTAACTCAAGCGGCGGCACTTCGATTTCTATTGGTGCGGATTCTTGGGCTAGATATGAAGGTTCTATTGCGGTTGGTAAATCTGCCAGTGCAACCGGCTTAGGAGTACCCATTGCAATTGGACGCGACACGGCAAGTAGCGGAGCTTATGGCATTTCTATGGGCGAGGGAGCTATTGCTTCTGGCGCACAAACCCTTGCTATTGGTTATGAAGCTGAAGCAAATAACGACAACGGGATCGCCATTGGCAGACAGTTAACGGTAGCCGGTCAAAAAGCTATTGGTATTGGGTGGGGCGCTGTTGCTGGTTCCCCTGATTCAATAGGAATTGGAACGTCTGCAAACGCCCCAAACACCTCTTCCATTTCAATTGGAAATACGTCACAAGCTTTAGGGGGGGGAGGAGTCGCAATAGGTGGAGGGGCTACTATTGGAGTTGCTAACACATATGGCGTTGCTATTGGTCACGCGGCACAAGCGAATGACGTAGGCGGCATTGCTATTGGTAACAACGCGATAGTCAGCAATA
>Ga0208923_1000267_pt1 | contig 12202 bp, 23 predicted proteins | sample ColrivemetaGS575_FD_187620 | JGI IMG/M metagenome (GOLD analysis project Ga0208923, IMG submission 187620) | Estuarine microbial communities from the Columbia River estuary - Freshwater metaG S.575 (SPAdes) (version 2) | ecosystem: Environmental > Aquatic > Marine > Intertidal zone > Estuary ...
AGCACTGGGGACTGTAGACCCTAGCAACCATGACCCGGGATCGGCTCGAGCCTAGCGCTGTAAAGCGCGTATGCGCCCGGTGCCCTTGCCCCCCTACTAAAATAGCTGCGCATGTAGGCAAAACGCTTAGAACGCTGTTTTGAGCCCTTAGAGAGCAAATTGACATCAATGTCATAGTGAGCCAAACGCTGTTTGCCCATTGGCACAGCTCTTGCTAATAGCACTATAGTGCACGCATGCAAGCTACATGCCACGAGCAAACCCCGGGATCGCTACCCTAAGCATTAGCTATTGACACGCCTATAGAGCCCTCAAAACTGCCCGCTAAGCGTTTTGCCTACATGCCAAGCTGTTAAAGTAGGCCAGACAATTGCGCCCCTCTGAGAGCCCTGCCACAAAGCATGCCAACCATGACCCCTTGCAAGCTGCGTGCCAGCATGCCAAGAGATCCCGGACGCAAAAAAGCCCCCTTTCGGGGGCCCTTGAGCTTGACAGCCTAGCCCTCCCAAGATTCGCCAGATAGTTCCTCCCATTCCTTGATAGCGCGATCGTCGTCAATCATGCACGCCATATCCCAAGCGTCGGGGGCGGGCTGGAAACAATCCCAAGCCGCTTCGCCTTGCATGATGCAATCGGGGGCGATGTCGGCCAGACACACCTCACGCACACCGTCGAAACAATCTTGATCGACTACCCAACACTGGGCCGCTACGCCCTCAGGGGCCCCCTCTAGGGCCTGAATAGCATCCACCATAGCATCATCACCGAAGCCGACAAATTCGGCAACGATGAGATCGTTGTCAAGTGATGAGAGAAGAGAAGGGGAAAAAGTGACAAGTACAGTTTGCATAACCCTAGACAATGCACACACAATGCCAACCATGCCCCCCAATGATTCCGCACACTTAGAGAATTTGAACGCCTCTCAGAGTGTCGCAATGTTGAACAGTGCGCCAACCTGTCACACTTGCAACCATGCCCGGGACACAAAAAAGCCCCCTTTCGGGGGCCCTAACTAGCTGATATTGTTGACTAAACTGGGAAAACCTCGTTATCAAGAATTCTGAGCGTCCCCCACGGAGTAGCAACTAGGCCATCTTCTAGTGAGTGATGATCTGAGCAATACGCGATAGTCTCAAGAGCCCGGCGCACTCCGTCCAAATCCTCGGGGGTAGAAAGCTCTCCAGGGTAATCTTGAAGATATAGCGTTTCTTCGCAAGTGCCACACTCGCAAGACGAGCGGCAGAATTCCGTACAAGTTGCAAACTCTGCTAGAAGACCTTTGACCTTGCAATTGCCCCACTTTGGGGCATCCAAGTAAACCGTGTATTTGATTTCGCTGTTAGGCATACCACTAGACAATGCACAGCGTGTACCAACACTGCTAGCTAGTGATTCCGCACACTTAGCAACCATGACCCCTCCCAACTGGGAACAAAAGTCCCCACTTGCTAGGGACAAAAGTCTCCACTTGCTGATTTCCTCAATGATTTCGAGCACTTGTGCTGGAGACAAAACCCCCACCATTGGGGACAATAGTCTCCACCCCGAAGGGGGGATCTCCCCAAAATGGGCAAGCCATTTTAAGCCGTTCTAAGCGGGGCCACACTACACCTAGACTAAAACACCTGCGCATGTAGGCAAAACGCTTAGAACGCTGTTTTGAGCCCTTAGCAGTAGCGTTGTAAACGGTTGTTATCGGTAGCGATCCCGGGGTTTGCTACTGGCATGCACCTTGCTAGGGGGAAAATGGGGACCGGCAAGAACGGGGCCAACCCGCTAAGTACCTGAAATCATAGGCGCAAATTCTGCATCCCGTCAGAGGCCCCAAAACTGCCCGCCACGGCCCGCTTTCTCAAGGGTGCCCTACATACCTAGCGACCATTTAGTGTGATTTCAACTACTTAGAGCGGCACGACACTTGCAGGCGGGCAAGCTGCATGCCAACTATGACCCATTGCAAGCTGCATGCCTAGAAACCGGGATCTCCTCTCAACCGGCAAGAACGGGGCCAACCCGCTAAGTACCTGAAATCAGCTATGACATAAATGTCTTGCGATTAGACGCTCAAAACTGCCCCCTGACGGCCCTTTTTCGAAGTGACACCAGTATACCTAGAAACCATTTACAGGGCACCTTGAAAAGCTGAATGATTCCGCACACTTACAGCCGTTTTTTTGGCCCCTATCTTGCTAGCCTAGCAACCTCTGTGCCAAGACATATGTTCAGTAGAGATCCCGGGATCTCCTCCGCGCCGCTGCGACCTGACTACCTCTGACTACACCTGACTACATCTGACTACAGTAGCGACCATGACCCTACATGTAGGACACTTCGCACCTTTGCCTACATGTAGCACCTCTGACTACACTATCCTACATGTAGCACCTCTGACTACACTATCCTACATGTAGCACCTCTGACCACACTATCCTACATGTAGGACACTTCTCACCCCTGACTACACTATCCTACATGTAGGACCCCTGACTACCTTTGCCTACATGTCGGACACTTCTCACCTTTGCCTACACTATGCGACATGTAGCACCCCTGACTACACTATCCTACCCTAGCAACCATGACCCTACATGTCGGACACTTCTCACCCCTGACTACCTTTGCCTACATGTCGGACACTGTAGCCAAATGTAAGCAACCCCCGGCGTGCGCCCTTGCAAGCTGTATGCCAACCATGCTCCTGAGTGATTCCAAGCACTTAGCCTCGCATCGCGTTAGACGCATTTTAGAGCCCTCTCAGCCCTCTCAATCGTCCCGCCGTCCTCATACCTAGAAACCGTTTAGTGGGCACAGTGAGCAGTTTTCGAGCCCAATGATTCCGCACACTTAGCAACCATGGCCCTATGCAATCCGTGTGCCACGAGCAAACCCCGAGATCGCTCCGTCGCGTGTTCAGTATTGACACGTTCATAGGCGCATTTTAGAGCCCTCTCAGCCATGTTCAGCACCCCGCTCCTATTAAAATAGGCGGCCAAATGCGCGCCCGCCACGGGCCCGAAACGCAGAAAAGCCCCCTTTCGGGGGCCTCTCGGAGTTGGCACGGATCGTGCTAGTCTGCGCGTGTTCTGAGCACAAGATCTTTGCCCTCGAACCGCATTGGGCGATCCAAGTGCGCGACCACTTGATCAAGCCTAAGAGGGGAGAAAGCCCCGCCTTTCGGGGAGTCTTGAAACAGTAGCGCACTTGTGAGGGCTTCCACTACTTCGCGCCCGTCGTTGCGTGAATTGGCAATGTTGATCGCCTTGATCGCGGCGTCGAAAAGCGACGGACCACAACCACACGGGGCAAGAGAAGAAAGGGCGAATTCGGAAACGTTGTTGGACATGCCCCCTAGTAATGCAATCCCGGGACCAACTCTGAGCCCCAATGATTCCGTGCACTTAGGGGTGGAGACTTTTCCCCCATGTCCAGAAAAGCGACACTATTCCCCCAAGTACCTGAAAACACTACTGTGACGGATCCGCACACTGTCTGAAAATGCTACACTTCCTAGTTTCCTAAAGGATACAACGCCCGATCCGTACCCTAGCGCGGGACACTCACGCCCGATCTGGCCCCCCAAAACCTCGATTTAAGCGCCCTAAAAGCCAATCTTGCGCCACTATGCCCCCCCACTTTTCGGGTATCCTGAGAACGGGGCTATCTCGCTAGTGTTTTCGCGCACTTAGAGCCTAAAACCCCTAGAATTCGCCCACTATGACATTTGTGCCATAGGCTCAGACGCCCAAAACTGCCCCCTAACGGCCGCCAAATTTTAGGGTACCCTAGCAACCCCTCACAGGCCCAATGATCTCGCACACTTAGCCCATTTTCCCCCGTTTTCGGGGGTTCCGGCGTCCCGGCGTCCCCGAGCCCTTGCAAGACGGGGGCCAACAAGTTGGCACGGAAGCTGCTACGCCTACATGTATGCCTTGCAACCTCTATGCCACTAGCACGATCCATGCCAGCAGATCCCGGGCACAAAAAAATAGCCGATCCCCCTCGGGACCGGCCATGTTGGCATGTTACTTGCCTGCGAGAAAGTCGGCCTTTTGCGCGGCCGCTAGTTCTCGGGCGTCGCATGCCCGATCGGCATCGAGATCCTGCATGTACCACGCGAAACCCCACAAAAATTCGCCATGCATCTGCCAGCATTCGCGCTCTTCTGACATGCGGGCCCATGTATCCTTGCACGCCCGGCACGTGCACCAATTTTCGTCGTCACAAAGGCGAGAAAACTCCGAAGGGATCTCCTCCGCCCAGAATGGCACGAGGCTTGCATCGTCTTCCATCATCGCCAGTTCGTTGGCGAGATCCCGCCGGGACCAAGTCCGGGATCGGTCACCGGCGAGATCGCCGGGGGTCCAAGTGTTACGGCGAATTGAGCGGGGTACGAGATTAGACATAGTAAGTAGCTTTCTAGCCCGTTGGGGCCGGTTGAGAGAGAGTAGCAGCAAACTCATGTTGAGCAAATGGATAGGTCCCTACAGCCCCCACCTCTAGTGTTCCACGTGGAACGTTCCACACCCGAAACGCAGAAAAGCCCCCTTTCGGGGGCTAAGTAGCCGGAATTGCTAGGCCGCGATGCTGTAAAGCTCTTCGCCCATAGCGACAACGACCCGAATCTCTCCTCGCGCAAATCTTGCGCGGTCCATGAATCCGCACCATTCGCGAACATCAACAAAATCGGACAGTTGCGCCCCTTCGTCAATGAATCCAAGTAGTTGGAGCTGCGCAATTTCTGCGCTGTCGCGGGGTAGGAGTTCCTCGCCTGCTAGCTCACCGAGCGCGAGCGCCCCAAGCTTGCAGGCCGCGAATAGCTGGCTAAACTCCTCAGAAGTGTAGACGCGGGCGATTTTCTCCTCGCCGTCGATTTTCTCGTGAATGCGATCCTGCATTCGCTGGCCTTTCATCCGCTGTGCCCAAGATCGGTTGCGTCCATTTTGTCCAAATTGCTTCATAGTCTTAGCTCCTTAGCCCCGTTGGGGGCGGTTAGTGGTTGGTAGCAGCAAACTCATGTTGAGCAAATGGATAGGTCCCTGTGGCCCCCAGGGATCTGCCCACGAGTTGGCATGCGCCTTGCTAGTGGCATAGAGGTTGCAAAGCCTACATGTAGGTGTTCCACGTGGAACGTTCCACGCAAGAAAGCCCCCTTTCGGGGGCTAAGTAGCCGGAATCCTTAAGGATTCGGGCTTGTGTTGGCGATAACGCCCCACCCGATCGCCTTGCCAGGTGCGAGTCCAAGCAAGCGGCGCAAGTCAAGATCCGCTTCGGCCTTCGTGCGACCGTAGCCGATCACGCTGTAATCGCGACAGTGGGCCTCCCAAAACTGCCCGAATGGGCCAGAGACGTCATTTAGAGCGGGCTCAACTGCATTAAGCCAGTGATAGGCTCCAAATACGAGCGTGCGAGCCTTGATTTTATCGCCGGGAAAAAGAGGTTTCGAGTTTGACATAGTGAATCGCTTTCTAGCCCGTTGGGGCCGGTTGGTGGTTGGTAGCAGCAAACTCATGTTGAGCAAATGGATAGGTCCCTGTGGCCCCCACCCCGTGGCCGAGTCTCCCAAGTGCCTGAAATCATTGAGAAGGGCCAGCCGGTTCTAGGCTTCATGAACGGGGGTCAAGCCCCTCGCAATTCTCTAATGATTTCAGGCACTTGGCAGACCCCGGGGATCTCTCCCCGGAGTTGGCACGGTCCTTGCTAGCAGTCTAGGACTGAGACGAGCCTCCTGGGGGCGCGGGCCCCCGGCTCTTCGTCGGCGCTCATGAGCACGTCGCTCGTAAGTACCCGGAATAAATCGGCATTTTCAGCCGATCCCTCTTCCGGAGTTTCCTCCGGAGTCTTACCCTGTGCTCGCATATCGGCAAGCTGAGAATCAACAAGCCCTTGCAGTTCGCAGGCTTGCAGGTAGGTGAGCGGTCCAAATTTACGCATAGTGAGTAGCTTTCTAGCCCGTTGGGGCCGGTTGAGAGAGAGTAGCAGCAAATTCATGTTGAGCAAATGGCTAGGGGTTTGTGGACCCCGGCCGTGGTGGCTAGGTGGTGGCTAGGGTTATCACGGCACCCATGGCCAGCCCATATCCGAACAATATCAGGTAGATAGCTGAAATCGTTAGTTGTCGGTCACTCAGTGGTTGTCTCCTTGGTTGGTGGTTGGTAGCAGCAAACTCATGTTGAGCAAATGGATAGGTCCCTGTGGCCCCCAGTCCGCTAAGTACCTGAATTCATGCGTGACGCTCGGAGACGAGTCTTACAACCTAGCAAATTCAGGTACTTAGCGGGCTGCCCCCGGTGTTCCACGTGGAACATGCGAGGGAATCCCTATGTTTTCGGCTACTTAGTGTTGAAGACTAGGACTTCGATACCATCGGCGTCCTTTAGGAGTTCCACGCCCTCTATTGGCTTACCTTGAAAGGATAGGTACGCGGCCATAGCTTCGCACGTGGGCTTGCTAACTTTCCTGTAATACTCCCCCTTTGGGTTCCGAAGCCAGCCCCGTGGTACGCGTCGGGCGATTATGCCGATCTCCTCCGGATTAGTGGTGTCGGTGGCACGTTTCTTGCCCTTGGTGGTGGTGGTGGTAGTGTGGGCCGCGCCGGGCGGAGTTGGCACACTACTTGCAGCCGCCTGTGGCTGTGGCTGTGGCTGTGGCTGTGGCTGTGGCTGTGGCTGTGGCTGTGGCTGTGGGAAGGCGTCTTGCGGCTGTAGCGTACGGCCGGGCATGACCACGGTATGGTCTGCCGAAGCGCTTGCGAAAAGTTCGTCGAATGATGCAGTTAGTGGGTTCATAGTGTCGCTCTCTTGCCTTGCGGCGGTTAGTGGGTTCGAATTCATGTTGAGCAAATGGCTAGGGGGTTAGGGACCCCAGCCTTGGGCCTGCGATAGTGCTAGGATGAATCCGCCGATCACCATCGCTAACAGCCCGTAATGTTTGAGCTTTTCTACCACGTCGCCACCATAATAATCAGGCCAATGGTGCAAAGCACTGTAATCACTCGGTCTTTTGTCTCGTCTGTCATGTTGTCTCCGGTTAGTGGGTTCGAATTCATGTTGAGCAAATGGCTAGGGGGTTAGGGACCCCACTCCTAAGTACCTGAAATCTCACGGTCGTAAATCGCTGCTGGGCTAGCACCAGTGATTTCAGCTACTTAGGAGTAGGGGCTAGGGGATCTCTCCCCTAGCCGCCACCTAGCGGGTAAGCTAGGTTGGCACACTCCTTGCAAGTTATTATTGAGGGGCTGTCTCCCCCGCTCCCAGTGAATAATGGGGGGATATGCCCCCACCTGCCCCGTCCGAACGTGGCCCCACCTCCGAGGCTTTGTCCTATTGCGCTAGCATGGCGGCAACCCCTGGCTAGCGTCTCAACCCGTACCCCCCTGTGTATTAGAGGCATCATCTGCACGCTAGCCCTATCCGGGCGTGGCTAGCGAGGCACCGGGCTAGGTGCGATTGGTTGTGATTGGCATCTTATCAGCGTCTCCTTGGTTGGTGGTTTCGAATTCATGTTGAGCAAATGGATAGGGGGCTGTGGTCCCCTACCCGTGGTCGGGGTAGGGTAGCGCTTCCCATTGCTGGACAAGCCTATGGTATCGGGCTTGTAAGGTCTCAAGTAGCTGAAATCGTTCAGCAAATCCGCGTGACATATTGTCAAGAACTCGGGACAATAGCCGGGCGACGCGTTCGATCTCTAGCTCTAGATCCACGTCTTTTATGTCGCAGTTGGCTTGCCACCTATCAGTGGCTAGGTACCACCACGCATCCGACCACCTAGCCAGATCCGTGTTTACTACCTGTCTGTATACTAGCTCCGTCATGTTGTCTCCGTTTGGGGTTCGAATTCATGTTGAGCAAATGGATAGGGGGCCGGAGCCCCCTGGTCCTTACTCGGGGATCACTACCTCTTGCCGGTGTCTCCCTTCCTGGCAAGTGACTGTAATTCCAGGCTTTTCGTCTGATAGGAGCGCCCAGAAATCAGCGGCCGCTATGGTATCAACAAAGAAGCCACCCTTGTGGGGTCTACAGACCCCATCTAGGTCTGTGGACTCGCGGGAATCCGCAAGGATTTCGCATACTTCCTTTAGGCCGTAGACGAAAAGCCCCCGTGCGCTATGCCCCACCCATGGTGGCTTTTCAGCCTTGGGTGCCTTGGGTGCCTTGGGTGAATCAGAGATCCCAAGGGCTTTGCCAAGGATATTTGTGGCATGCCGCTTGCTAGTGCCCGTGCCGATAAAGTCTCGGCCTACGTACGCGTCCCATTTGCGTTGGGCTACGTTACGGACTGAGAGCGTTACACCCTCAAATACTACCGAGTGATCCCCTTTGGGGAATGAAAAAGCCATGTTGCCTCGTCTCTGGCTCCGTGGAGCCGGTTAGTGGGTTCGAATTCATGTTGAGCAAATGGCTAGGGGTTTGTGGCCCCCAGCCGTGGTGGCTAGTCGTCAATGATAACTGTTTTCACGATCTCACGCTCGTAAATCTTGTTATACACTGTAGGTAGCTCATTCATGAGCCGGCGACGTTGGGTGCCTTCCATAGTGTACAGGAAGAAATCCACAAGCGCTTGAATCTCGTAGGGTGCTAGTGTTCTTGTGTTGCTTGCCATTGTGTTTGTCTCCGTTTGGGGTTCGAATTCATGTTGAGCAAATGGATAGGTCCCTGTAGCCCCCTACTTTTTAGAGGGCCGTGTAGCGTGATCGTAGAACCTACTGCTACCCCATCGCCTATTGGTGTGGGTTTTAACCCATCCAAAGAAGTGCCGGGCGCATGGCCCGCATACCACGGTTTTATCGCTATGTCTATGGCCAGTAGCAGGGTGCCAGACACCCTTACAAGCCGAACACCTATCTTGGGCTAGCATAGGGGTAAGCTCCTCTCTGTAGTTCTCGAACATAGTGTCCCAGTATCCCCTAACGCTATGCTGGTTAGCCTTGGGGTCCCGCATACCTCTGAGGAATCGCTCCGGCCATTGTGGCCAGCGTCCTTTCCAGAATTTCATTGTCGTCTCCTTGGTTGGGGTTCACTTCCATGTTGAGCAAATGGATAGGGGGTTAGAGCCCCCTACCCGTGGTGGCTAGTATATGTGGTGTGGTGGTCCACAGCAGTCACAACCCCTCTCTTCTAGGTTGCCCCCTGTTAGCCTGGTCCATTCCTCTTTAGCGTCCTCTATGGTAGCGAACTCCTTATCTGCGCCGTATGCGCCTTTGTCCCTATCATTGGGAAAGCGCCAGCGTACTTCCCAGCCAGCTAGTAGTAGGGCGTCCCATTGTGCCCGCCCTAGCCAGTCTACACCACCACTATTGTTGTGGCTATAGTTAAACTCTTCCACCTCTACCTCCTCAGTGTCTTGGCTCACTTCCTTGTTGAGCAAATGGCTAGGGGTCTCTGGACCCCCGATATCCTCACAGCCTCCGTGGCGGTTAATGATCCCTACCACTATCTCAATAGGTACGTATGGATAGACAGTACCTACGTAGTCAATAGGATCATCGTAGCCTGCCCCCTCAGCGTATGGCATAAGCTCTGTGATACCACTACTAGGAAAGCCCACCTCTACCTCAGTGTATTCCACTGCGTGGTCTACCCGTGGGGTACAGTAAAGGCCAGACCCTACCTGTACTGATAGAACTAGGCCAGACGCACACTTGATGCGTGGTACCGGCTTGAAAGGCGCACCCTCAGGCCGGTTTACGTACCGGCAAAGGTCTTCTGCTGTAATTGTTTCCACGTTGTCTCCTTGGTTGGGGTTCGAATTCATGTTGAGCAAATGGATAGGGGTCCGTGGACCCCTGCTCCCCCTATAGGGGGGAGGTATCTAGGTCTTCTAGCTTATGCAGCTCTTTACCATCCCAATGGTATGCAGCCTCTATTTTCCCAGAGTCTTTTACCGCATGGAAGAACTCAGTATCCCATGCAATATGGGTACCCATAGTCCTGATAAACCATACAAAGGGATCACTACCTTTGTTCTTGGACAGCGCATAGCCGTCGTGAATAAGGTCCCCTAGATAGTGCTCTATGGGGCATGTACTTGACGCGTTAACTACTCGCGTCATTTGTTGAATCGCTGGATGGATGTCCACGTTGTCTCCTTGGTTGGGGTTCACTTCCATGTTGAGCAAATGGATAGGGGGTTAGAGCCCCCTATGATAGCTCGTCGAACATATACTCTGCCACGCTCCCGTTAGTCTCAGTGATACGTACATAGTCTTCGTCTACTATGGAGATCTCTGCAATTGTTAAGATCTCAGTAGGGCAGCTATGGATGGTGATGGTAACCTGGTCACCATAGTGTAGCGCTTCAATTTCTAGCTTAGTCATGTTGTCTCCGTTTGGGGTTCGAATTCATGTTGAGCAAATGGATAGGTCCCTGTGGCCCCCTATCCGTAGTGGCCGTGGTAGGATTCGAACCTACTTCCTATGTACGGATGCACCCGCATATCATAGGCCACCTAAATAGCGGTGTTAACCCCGCTATACACAGCCATAAATCGTTGTCTCACTTCCTTGTTGAGCAAATGGATAGGGGTCCGTGGACCCCTATCCCTTATGGGCACCCGTAGTCGTAGCCGTCCCAGTCGTAGTCTGGCTCTATGTCTTCATCGACGTCGCTTTGGCTATAGCCTGAAAGTATCTCTGGCCTATAGCGACTGAGGACCTTATCCTCGCAGGTATCGCATACCCTAGCTAGTGGTATGCCTTGGGCATCGCTAACCCACCAGCTGTTACTCTTGTCGTGTTCGCAGTCTGCCATGTTGTCTCCTTGGTTGGGGTTCACTTCCTTGTTGAGCAAATGGATAGGGGTTGGCGGACCCCATTAGTTATCCACAGTTATCCACAGGTTATCCTCATATATAGGGGCAGAGTAAGGCGACAGCCGTTTAGTATTGCATGTATAGGGTTTAGTATTGCATGTATAGGGTTTGATATCACCTCACCTATGGCTCTATCCTCTACACTACCCATAGCTCTAAGCTAGTTATGGCCGTGGTTCGGGTCTTTCACGGGCTTGCACCTGGTACATAAGCCCCTATAACTTCTAGGTTTGATAGCTTATATAGCTCCCTCACTCTTTCCCCGACTTGCACGGGAACCATAACTACCTAATACTTCTAGGCTGCTTAAAGGTCTGGATTGAAGGGTATTACCCCCAGATACTCAGCGATTAGCACTCCCTTAGCCCATATAGCTGGTAGGGCGTTAGTTATATCCTTACTTACCATTGCTAAATACTGCCTTATTCCAGTGAGTTAGTACCTTACTCATGGCAGCCTTATTCTTGTACTTAGCTTTAAGCTCCTCTAGCTTGGTCATTTGTTTAATCCTTTTGGTTAGTGGTTTCGAATTCATGTTGAGCAAATGGCTAGGGGGCTGTGGACCACTTAGCTGGTAGGTATCCTCCATTAGCTACCCATTCACCTAGGGCAATAGTTAGCTCTGCGAGCCTTTCCCCATCTGCTAGCTTATCCTCTTGGCTATAAGTAACATAGTCGCAGTGCTGTATACCATCGCATAGGTACTCTATCTCTTCTAGTGTCTTATCTGGATCCATTGCTTACTCCTCTAGCAGTACTCTATAGACCTGTAATGCGGGTACCCCTACAATCTCGGCAACTTGCCTTACTCCCAGGCCCCATTTAGTTAGTAGCTTAATCTCTTGCCTCATCGTGTCTCCTTGGTTGGTGTTCGAATTCATGTTGAGCAAATGGATAGGGGGCTGTGGACCCCCTACACCCTAGTAGTATTGCCTCATCTCTGCATAGTAAGGATCATTGCTAAAATCTAGCATCTCTAGCTCTTCAAAGGTTTCTACTAGCCATTGGGCCCAGTCTAGCTTAGATACGTCCCTATGGGCTCCATCGAACCAATCCATAAAGTGAAATACTACCTTATTACCCTCGTAGAACCTTAGTTCTGAACTAGGGCCACCCCAACTAAGCTGGTAACGGTAGTAATCCACGTTACCTGTTTCCTCGTCTTCTACCCTATCGAAGCTAAGGCCGTAGTTGTTAAACTCCTCGAAACTATCTTCATAGCCTGAATCTTCCTCTAGATTCTCCCCATTCATAAATAGGGTCATATCCTCAGCTAGTGATGCTAGCTGCTCTGGTAGTCGCTCTTGGCATGTTTCTTGTTTCATCGTGTCTCCTTGGTTGGGGTTCGAATTCATGTTGAGCAAATGGATAGGGGTTTGTGGACCCCTATCT
>Ga0208923_1000279_pt1 | contig 11940 bp, 24 predicted proteins | sample ColrivemetaGS575_FD_187620 | JGI IMG/M metagenome (GOLD analysis project Ga0208923, IMG submission 187620) | Estuarine microbial communities from the Columbia River estuary - Freshwater metaG S.575 (SPAdes) (version 2) | ecosystem: Environmental > Aquatic > Marine > Intertidal zone > Estuary ...
CTGAGGTCGGCGAGTAGTTGGCAGACTTCAACATCGGAGCCGGGCATCTTAGCGCACTCGACAGGATCACCGTCAAGCGACCAGACGATGCCACCGTTCACACCGGGGTCTATCGCTACGAGCAAGTGCATGGGCAAGACCCTTGTCACTTGTTCCGCTGAGACAAGTGGAAAAGGTTGCCGACGCGGATTGCGTAGTCGTTCGGGGCGAAGTGGTAGGACTTGGCACCTTCATAGCCACGGTTCCAAGCCAGGGCCAGTTGCTCAGGGGTCGGGGTCGAGTAGCCGTCGGCCTTGAAGCGCTTACGGAGGATGCGGAGGTGGGCCGCCGCGATCATGTCCTGGGCGGTGATGTTGCGCCACTGAGACCACTGGTAGTGGAAGTGCTTCTCGGACTCCAGCAGGGCACAGGCGTCGTTCCACGCGGCTCGACCTACCTGATACATTCCCCGCTCACCAGCCTTGCCGATGGCTTTGCGGTTTTGGCCGGACTCGACCTGAGCGATGGCCTCGAGGAAGGTAGCGTCTGAGGCCGCAGCTGAGTTGAAGCCGAGGAGGAACAGGGCGACGATGGAGAAAGGGCGCATGGGCTTAATCATACGCGTCTCGGGACTTGTGATCCGGCGACCTCGAAGCCGTCGAGCTCATAGGAGTATTGGATGCCAACCCATCCACCCGCCGCGACGTAAGCCTGGAGCGATACCTTGACGGCGCCGTCTTCGTGCAAGGCTTCGTGGTAGTGGTTCATTATCTTCTTCACGTTGGTCGACGCGATGGCTGCCTTGGCCGAGATGATGTCCCCGGTCATGATTCTCTCATTCACAAAGAACAGCTCTTCGATGAGGTTACGCATGGCGTCAAGGTGGGCGAAGTTACTCATGGCTATTGAAGAGGGGGTCAATGGAGGCCAACCGCTTCTCGATTATCTTGACGTACTCTGGGTTTAGCTCGCATAGGATGGCGTTTCTTTTGTTCTGAAGAGCAACTTGAGCGGTCGTGCCTGAGCCTCCGAATGGGTCTATAACGGTTCCCCCTTCTGGGCATCCTGCCAAGATACATGGCGTAATGAGTTCTGGGGGGTATGTTGCGAAGTGGGCCTCCTTATATGGCTTAACATTCACTGACCAAACAGACCGCTTGTTCCTATGTCCATTGTCTTCAAAGACCCTTCCTACATCGTTACGAAGAGTTCCCTCCTGCTTGGTTGCTCCAAACTGACGCGGCTTGCCGGATGATACGGCTTTCTCCTGCATGGCTTTATGGTCAAAATAATACTTCGGCGACTTAGTAAGCAGAAAGATATATTCATGTGCCTTTGTGCAACGATCCGTTACGCTTTCAGGCATCGGGTTTGGCTTGTGCCAGATGATGTCCTGCCGGAGATACCAACCGTCAGCTCGAAGGGCGAAGGCAAGCATCCAAGGAATACCGATGAGGTCTTTGTGTTTTAAACCAATCTTAGAGGCGTTACGATGCGAGTGTCCCGCCTTTCCGTCATGCCCCCAATGAGCTTCAATGTCTCCAAGCCCGCCTGTGCCACCGGCCAAAGTCTCAGCTGGCATTGAAGTGCCACCACGTTGAGCTGCATAAGAGTCGCCCATGTTCACCCATAAAGTGCCATCATCTTTAAGCACACGCTTTACTTCTTGGAACACGGCAACAAGCTGTGCGATGAAGGCTTCAGGGGTTTCTTCCAAGCCAATCTGACCGTCGCATCCATAGTCACGCAAACCAAAGTAAGGCGGCGAGGTCACGCAACAGTTGACCGAGTTATCTGGTAGCGTCCGCATCATCTCGATGCAATCGCCTTGAAGGATTTGGAAGCTACTCATGGGGATAAGCGTCTGGGGTGATGGCCGTGCCCTTGATGATGGCGTCGTCCTGATCGCGAACGCGCTGCCGAAGCATACGGATGTCGGCGGCTTGGTCTTCGATGATGGTGCGCTGGAGGTCGTGCAGGTCGTCGAGGCGGTCGGCGTATGCCTTCAGGGCGTTGGCGCTCATGTGCAGGGTGCGGGCGTAAGCCCAGGGGACGAGCCACCAGAGGGTGGGCATCTTGTTCGGTCGGATGGTGATCATGTCGGGGGAGTGGGCGAGAGGGTCAGGCATTACTTGATGCGCTTGTAAGGACCGCGGCGGTCGAGGTTCTTCCACTGGATGCCGGTGTTCTCGGCCCAGTTGCGGACGGAGTTCAGGGAGACGCCAAGGGCACAGGCGGCGTCGGACTGAGTCTTGCCGGCTTCGTTCAGGGCGTTCAGCTGCGGGAACGTCTGTTCCAGTTTGCTGGCCGCCCAGGACTGCATGGGTCGCTTGAGCCTGACCGGGCGTCCGGCGATGGTGATGGTGGTGATGTCTGCTGCTTTGGGCATGGTGGTGTGTGGTGTGGGTGGGAAATTAGAAGCGCTCGATAATCTCGAAGATGCTCGGGAAGTCCGGGTCGAGGAAGATGGAGAGGGCGCCGCCGAGAAGCGTAGCCCAGAAGATGATGGCGAGGAGTTTGGTCATGGGTGGCAAATTAGATGACTTGAACTTTGCCGCCGAGGAGAGTGGTCGGGCCTTTGCCGGTGATCGCGTCGGCGAGCGACTGAGCAAACGCCTGATGCGCGTCGTGCAGTTCGACGGCCTTGGCGACCGCGGCGTCCTTATCCACGCAGCGGGCGTTGAAGCCGCGTGTGCGGGAGAACTTGGGCGAATCCTGACGGCTGACGAGCCAGTCGGCGGAGTCGTCTTTCTTGGCGATCAGGCCGATGACCTTCTCATTCTTGCGAACAAGGAAGAACTGGACGCCGAGGTAGCGGCCTGTGGAGGTTTCGTTGACGGTGGTGTTTTCTTTGGTGGTCATGTTCTTGGTGGTGCCTAGACATCCTCGGCCACGGATTGCATTGAGTCAACATTCTTTACCGAAACTTTTGACGGGCATAGGGTGCCCTCCGGCGAGGGTACCGAGGCGACCGGCCTCAACCGACCCGGCGCATGAGGGGCTCCCGCGTGAAGCCCGATAGTCTCAAGTCGCCGTTAAGGTCTGTTCTGGGGTTAACTATGCTCCTAGGTGTGCCTCCGTCAAGGGGCAATAGACCCCTCTCCGTGCCCTTCCTAGGCCTTTTGACGGCGGGAGCGTAAGAAGACCGCCAACCCCACCCCTAGGCACCCTACAGCCAAGGCCCAGCCTAGGTCGCGGACGGCCTTTAGGGCTAGGGTCGCAGCTGAAAGACCCTGCTCGACGGTGGCCGAGTCGGACTTGATGCCCGCGTCCGTGACGATCATGACCAGGGCGTCCCGAGATTGGAGGGTGTCGAGGACGTAGCCGGATATGTATGCCGACGACAATGCCGCCACGCCAGCGAAGGCCGTGAGCAGCGTAACCGCGAGGAGCAGGTTAGCGCTTCCGCTTGGCTTTGCCTGGGGCTTTGCTTTTGCCATGGGGTTTCTTTGCGGGGCCGACCTCGGCGTCTCCCTTGTTCTTGATGTAGCGCATCAGGTAGTCGAGGCACTCAGGGGCTGCGTAGCCGGCGGCGCCGACGACACCCATGCGGAGGCCCGGGCTTTCGATGTGATCCGTGATGGCGTAACCGACCAAGGCCGCGGTGATAGCGGCGGCGAGGACACGGCGCACAACCCAGCCAACGGAGACCGGCTCCTGCGAGAGGAGCAGGCGGGCCGTCATGGCAAGGCCGCCGAGGATGGACGCGATGACGCCGTCCTTCAGTTCCTTCGGGAAGGACTCGGGGTCGATGGGAGGGGGCGGGCTCATTTGCGGAGGACGGTCGAGAGGAGGCAGATGTTGGCGATGGAGTAGCAGAGCCACATCACGGCCAAGGCTGGGCGATGGGCGAAGAAGCAAGCGATGCCAGCGGACGCGTAGGCCACAGAGGCAATCCCTGGGACGACGATGGTCGTGAAGGTCTCCGTGGTCATGTGATGCGGGGCGGCTTGGCGTTGGGGGCGAGGACGACCTTGCGGTAGTTCTGAGCCCAGAGGAGGGCGGCGAGGTCTTTGCCTAGTCGGTCAATCTCGGTCTCGGGTTTATCCGGGAAGGTCAGGTGCCCTTGCTCATGGCAGAGGACTTCGAGCTGACGCTTGGCACCGAGACGCGGGTCTATCTCGATAAGGTTCTCGCCGATCGTGGCCTGACCCCATGCCTTCTCCTTGCCGAGTTTACGCCAGACGACTTTCACTTTACTTTTGCGGCGGCTCATAAGGGGCGTTGGCGCTGTCGCGTACTCGGTCCCAAAGCCAATAGATGCCAAGGCCAGCGGCCAAGGCTAGAGTCCCGCCGGCGATGTAGGAGAAGTACTCAGAGTCGACGATGAAGGGGAAGGCACCGATGGCGGCACCAGAGAGGAGCAGGGGGATGCCTACCTTGGGGCCGGCAAAGGCCGTGGTGATGGCACCAAGGGCGGCTATGCCTACGCCTGCGAGTGTCCAGATGTTGTCGGACGCTTCCCGCTTCACGCGCTCGACCTCGGCGGTGAGTTCCTTGATGCGGGCGTCCTTGAGCTGAGAGACTTCAAGGGCACGCTTCTGGTCGGCCTCTAGTTTCTCCCAGGCCTTGTTGACCGCCGTTGCCAAAGTGCGCCCATAAGCCATCTGCTTTTTATAATCGAGTTCGTCACCCTTGGCTGCACGAGCCAAGCTGAAGGCCACGTCATTCTCTGGAACAGGGGGTAAGTACGATTGCGCTAGGCGGGACTCAGCGACAACGACCTTGGGGGAGGTTGCGTTACGCTCGATAGCGACGAGGGCAGCGCCGACGCGGTGATCAGTCTTGTCGAGGTCTTTGCCTAGGGTGGCGACGACGGCCTCGGAGGTCGGGGCGTCCGGCTGTTTCGGCAGCGGGTCAGTCGAGAACGTGCTGCACCCGGTCAGGCAGAGAGCGATGACCAGGAGCGAGCGCACGGCTTACTTGCCCTTGAGGGCGTCGAGGGCTTGGCGGCCTTTGGCTTCGAGCTCGGAGGCTTTGCCAGCGTGCTTGCGGAAGACGAGAGCACCGGCGACGAAGCCGACGAGGAGGGCGAGGAGGTGGGTAATCATGGGTTCGGGATGATGGTGACGACGACGAGGGGGCCGAGGTCGACGGGCGCAACGGACGGGTCTTCAAATCCGAAGACAGCGTAGTCGTAATCAATGACGCTGTAACAGTGCTGCCTGTCTCCAAAGAGGGTTACATAGAGGTTTTTCCAGTCAGCCTGGAACATACAGGTAATGCGGTAGGTAATCATTATTGCGGGGCGACAAAGATTTTCGGGTGTACCAGTTCGATGTAGTATCGAGTAACTGCGGTAACAGTCTGCTTAATCGAAGCAGTGAACTGCCCGGTGTTCGTTTGCGTTGAACCTGTCGGGCCAAGGGCAGTCGTGGCGACCGATGTTCCGTTGATGTAAAGGGTCACGTTACCGTTGCCGTCGGAGTAGACCAAGTAGCGGACTGGTGTCGAACCGCCGAAACTGGATGAGGACGCAACCTTAGTCAGCGTAGTCCCATCATGAACCATTACGCTGATGGGTGTCGTGCCGCCTAATTTAAATAGACCGATGCTTGCCGAGGTGGGGTCGTTACCGTTGACCATCGATGTGCCAAGGAAGATTTTGAACTCGTTGTTGGCTTCACCAGGTTGGGCGGCGGCGGCGTTAAAAGTGCCAGATATGCAAACTGGCTTGTTCCACTTAATAGTCTGCAAAGAGCTGCTGGACGTTGAGTAACTTCCGTTAACATTAGTAATAGCGTGGCAACTGCCAGCGGTCAGAGTATTCGGGCCACCGATGCCTATATACTGCGGCATAATAGCATTAACGCCAGCACCAGCACCAGTGCTACCGCCAGTCATACCAAGGGCAGGACGGTATCCTTCGGTCATCATCGCCATCAGCGTGTCGAACGGCGACATGAAGGCCGTCGCGGAAGTCAGCTGCTGAGACTCGGCAAACGTAGCCACAGCCGGAACCGCCGCCGTGACGAACGCCGTGGTAGCCAGCGCCGTGGTGTTGTCGCCCGGAGACTGCGTCGTGGCGATCGTGCCAGTCGGCAAGGTCGGCGTTCCAGTGAAGGTCGGGCTGGCGAGGTTGGCCTTGAGGTTGTCGGCAGTCGTGACGAAGGCCGTGGTGGCAAGTGCGGTCGTCGAGTCGGCAGCGGTCTGCGTGACGCCGATCGTGCCAGTCGGCAGGGAAGGCGTGCCAGTGAAGGTCGGGCTGGCGAGGGGAGCGTAGGGCGACAGGTCAACGGCCAGATTGCCAGCCGTGACAGCCAGGGGAGCCGAGACGCTGGTGATGTAATCAGCAGGAAGGGTGAGCCAGCCAGTGTCGTAGTTTACCCCAGATAATTTCTGAAGTACCTGCCCGGTCGTGCCGCCGACAGCCACGCCTGCACCTGTCGCTCCTGTTGCGCCAGTGGCCCCTGTGGCCCCGGTGTTACCCGTGACTCCTTGGATGCCTTGGATGCCTTGGATGCCTTGCGCACCTTGAGCGCCGGGGCTACCCACGCCGACGGTGAGGACGGCAGGGGCGGTTGACCCAGTGGTCGTCTCGACTGCTCCAGGGATGGTGATCGTGAGCGCCATGAGATTAGACGGTGACCTGGCCGATGATGTCTAGGCGCATGGTATCCGAGTAGAAGATGGTCGTGCCCTGCGTGAACTTGATGTCCCAACGAGCCGTGCCGATGGCCCAGTCAGCGGTCGAGCCGACGTAGTCAGCGGTAAACGACAGGAAGTTGCCGGCGACCACCACGGTCAGCTCGTACTCGTTGCGATCCGCGTCGACGATGGTCGAGGTGACGGTCACGCCAGACAGGCTTTGAATAGCCGGAGGTGCCTCCGGGGTAAAGACGGTCGAGGAACCGAAGTTCGTGCCGCGCTTAAAGGTGACGGTGTTGCAGCTCATCGGGTCTTATCGTTGCGGGAGTTGGAAGGGGGGAGGGGGGTTAGGATATGTTCTCCAACCAGTCCACGGTGAGGACGGGCGTTGTGCCACCCGTTCCAGCGGCGCCGCCCCCAGTGAAGTGCCCTGCAATGATTGTAAACGAGCTAGTGCTAGTCGTGACGGTCCTGCCTAGCAGGTCGACCGGGTAGGGGTCATAGAAGTATTCAAGCCGCAGTGAGTCGTTGGCAGGCGGGGTATTCTGAGTAAACCTAATTTCCTGACCGCCCAAAGTGTGTTGATTCCTCAACAGGCCGTTGCCTGCTGAAGTTTTAAGCCATGCCGCACCAGCTGGGTAAGATGCGTTATGGTCTCCAAATGTCGGATAACTCGGTGTCACATCAACGTTTGCAACTACCGAACGAATTGCCCGCCAAGTAGCAGGGTAAGTTGTCTCGCCGATGATGTAGCCCATCAGATGCGGGCGTAATAGTAGACAGCCGTGGTCGTGCCGAGCTTTAGGCGGTCGGCCCAGAGCGAGCCAGTGACATTCTGGCTGACCGTGAAGGTCGTCGGGGTTGTGACGTTGTCGACGGTGATCGTGCCTAGGAAGATGTAGCCTGCGGTATCAGTATCGGCAACCGCTGGGTCATTGCCACCGATCACAACGGGGTAACGAGCGCTGGTCACATCTGAGGACGGAAAGTCGTTGGTCGTGGCGTCAGGTCCAGACCGCAAAGCGATGTAAGAAGTCAGGGTGGTCGCATCGTAATTCGCGGAAGTCAGTTCGGCGGTGGGTGGGTCGGCCACGCCAGAGGTTACTCGGTTTAGTAAAACCTCTGTCCCAGAAAGGTAATCATCGAGCAGCGGGACGATGTTGTTGATCGTGCCAGACTGCACCTGATAGATGACATTGCCGCCTGCGTTGATGCGGGCGTTAATGATCTGAAACGGATGCCGGTAGGGCTGCGAGTTATCTGGGAATTGCTCCGACGTGTCCAAGGTGAACCCCTTGGAGGACGATTCAAAAGTGTACCCGACTCCTGGCTGAATCTTCATTAGGCAGGGGCGTAGACTGAAGCGTTGTAGCCGTCACGGTTGAAGCGAACCTCGTAGGTTACCTTGTAAAGGCTTCCGTAATCCTCGACGCTGACCTGAGAGAGCAGCAACTGATTGAGGCCGCCCACCGTAAAGGTCGTGCCAGCGTAAGAAGGAAGCAGGGGGATGCTGTTAAATTGATTAGTGCCGCTCGTCTTGCCGACGCGCGCAAGCATCCCCGTGACGTTGCCATCCGTGGTCGTGTAGAAGTGTCCGGCAAAGGAGGTCTGCGGTGCGAGGTAGTTTGTCTTTCCGTAGAGGGTCTTATTGGCAGCTACTTTAAAGCCGAGAAACCTGTTGCCTGTTACAGCCGCGAAGCGTGATCCATTGTTGCCCTCGTACTCAGTAGGAGTCACGTCAGTCTTAGCCGTGTAGGCAGGAGTCGCAAGGGTGCCAGTGCCGACCCCAGCGATTGCGGTTCCACTGAAGCCAGACGCCAATTCAAAGAAGTTCGGGTGAGCCGTGATGTTCTCGGAGGTCAGCCCCTGGGAGCCGGTGACCTGGGGCGTGGTCAGTGAGCTACTAATGCCACCCGAACCGATGCCGACGTAGTCGACGGTGTAGGTTGCAAGACCAAGGGCATCAAGGCTGGTGTTGGCTTTATGGACTTTGCAGAAACTAAATGCAGCAATTGGGCAAGCCTGACCTCGCGCAAGAAAGGCGCTGGAGCCTGTCTGGTCTTCCTTGTAGACAAGCGTGGCAGTCACAAGGCCGTAGCCGTCAGATTGGAACTTTGCTCCGGGCTGGAGCATTGCGGTGGATAGGGCGTTGCCCTGGTCGATGCGTGCCATGGTTATTTAGAGTCTTTAGTGAAGTCGGTTTGGGTGTCGTTGCCCTTGGCGTTAAGCTTCTGGAGCTCGGCAAGTTGCTGGCGGGCAAGTTCGGTCTGCTCGGCCATGGCCTCCATGACCGGGTTAGCGCCTACGCCGACGACGTTGGAGAAGCCCTCGGGGCCTTTGAAGTTGGTGGCTTCCTTTTTGTCTACTGGAAGCGGGTTTTTCTTGGCGTCTTCAGCAAGTATCCTCTGCACCCTGTCTTGCATTGCCTTATCTTCAGAGGCATAGCCAGGGCCAATCTTATTGGTGCCAAGTTTTCGCTGCTCATCGGCAAACTCAAAGAGCATTGTGCGGCCACGCGGATCGGTTGTTAAGAAACTCTTGGTAACGTCTTCTCGGGTGGTCTTGGCTTCCTCGACAGTTTCCTTAGCCTTCTTTTCATTGTTCCTTTTGTTGGCATAGTATTTGTCCTCGGCGGACATGAGCTCGTTCGTGCCGGCGATGGCGGCCTGATTAGCGTCCTCGTGCTTCTTGCGATTGTCGTCAATCAGTTTGCCGATGTAATTCATGGCGACACCAAGCAAAGCCAGAGGGCCTAGGAACGAAAGAAACACGTCCTTGAAGGCCATGCTGAACTTCTTCTGGATGTCCTCTACCTGCTTGCCGAAGCCGACCGTGGCAGACTTCGCCCGGTCCATCGCCTGCGGGACGTCGGAGGTGGTCTTGATATTGACTGTCAGGTCTTGGGCCATGTCAGGGGGTTTCCTTTGCAGGATTGGAAGCGGCCTCCTTGGCTTCCTCCTCGGCCATGAAGGCTTCCTCCTCGGGCGACATGATTGCCACGTCCGCACCCTTGGAGATAGCCAGGGCGGAGTTAAGCCAGATGGCCTGACACTCCGGCATCTCCCACGCCCGCTTCTCGTCGATGCCGTTGGTGATAAGGTTGGCGACAATGGACAAAGGCCAAGGGACGCCCTTGCTTCCTCCGCTGCTCTTCTTGGTCTGCTCCCAGAACTTAGGCCAGTCTTGCACGAGGATGTAGCCCGAGAAGGCTTCGAGCAGGCGCTCAAACTTGGCAGGGTTGCGGGACAGGTGCATCATCCGCAGCTGATCGCGCCAGCCTAGTTCGCCCAGGGGTTCCTCGGCGCACACTTGGCATGCGAAGATAAGGTCGGCAGGCGTTACGCCGCGAGAGCCGGTCACCAGCGGGGAGTCGAAGGCCATCAGTCGCACCCGGTACTTGAGGCACCAAGGGTACATGGAACGACCCAGCAGCCGAAAGGGAGCGGGGTCGATAAAGGCCGCGAGGAACCGTTTGTCCATGCCGCCTAGTGTAGCCCACTTGGGGCTAAGTCAATTAGGCAGGCGTGATGCCTTCGTAATCGATGGCCGTCACGGTGACCGCGGTGAAGCCCTTGTTAGAGCCCTTCTCGTCAATCTTGGTGACCGTGCCGACAAAGGAAACGGAAGCCGAACCAGCCGGGTAAGCGGTGGAAGCGTTAAGCGTGAAGCTGAGAGCCACGCCTAGGACCGGCATCGTCGAGGTCTTGCAGATGCCTTCGATGGTAATCTCGGACTTACGATCGTCGAGGCGGTGGGTCTTGGTCAGGCCAGTCTCGTCGACCACCGTGGCCTCGGCGTTGAACGAGGAGGAGAGCGAGTAGCTCTGAACGAAGAGGTTGGTGACAGCGCCCGCAACACCGTAGAGGCAGGTCGTTCCGTTAGAGATAGCGGCCATTTGAATATGCTCGGTTTGGTAACCTTACGCAGGGAAGACGGTCAGGATGTCGAAGGTGAACGAGGTCGCCCAGGAACGCTCGTCGATGCCCTCGTCTTCGGACTGCATGGTAACGTCATAACAGGACGCGTCAGCGCCAGCCGTAAAGGCCGCCTTGATGGAGACTAGGTCACGCATATTGCCAGAGAGGGCGGCGCAGCGGGCGCGGTGATCGGCCAGCGTCGTGTCGTCGGCGTTCGAGAACAGGGTGATGCGGACGGAGCAGCTGAAGTTGCCTTCGCCCTCGGGGAGGTCGGACGGTGCCCGGGCGGCTTCGCAGAGCACCACGGCCTTGGGAAGGGTCTGGGTTGCGGCGCTGTCCCCGGTCAGGAACGTGACGGTGGTCAGCCCGGTCTGGGTCGAGAGGTAAGTCGCGACGGTGGATTCCACGATGTGACGGATGCTCTTCGTTCCCATTGTACCTTTGCCCACTTTGGTAGGGAAAGGGGCTTGACGGACGGGGCGAGGGGTGGCTTACTTAGGTCATTCCACCGATGCTCTGCCAACAGGACCCAGTCTTAGCCGCCTTCTTCGCCATGTTCGAGGATGCGGTTCCGCGTCAGCCCAAGACCCGCACGCCCAAGGCCCGCCACGGCGCCATGCTTGCCCGCCTGTATGCCGGCGAGACGCCCGATTGCTACGTCTGCGAGCCCAAGGTCGACGGCCTTCGTGTCCTGATCACTGCGGACCTGTCCACCCGCACCGTCCGCTTCGAGACCCGCAACGGCAACCCGATGCCTTCCCTTGACCATCTGGCCGACGAGGTGCTTGACCTCCTGGCTGGCAAGGACGGCGTCTGGTCTCTCGATGGCGAGGCCGTGTCAGGCAAGTCGTTCTTTACCTCGGTCGGTGCCCTACGCTCCGAGCAGTCTGCCGACGATGCCCGCGTCTGGCTGTTCGACCTTCCCTCCGTGGCTGGCGATTACAGCACCCGCCGTGCCTCGCTGGAGGCTTTGTTTGCCAAGTCCTACCCTTCCTCCCTCCTGCTCATCCCGAGCGTCTCCTGCACCCCAGAGGAAGCCTTTGTCCGCTTTACCTCCGAGGGCTTCGAGGGTGCGATGGTCAAGGACACGACCGCTGGCTACGCCCACGGCATCCGCTCCAGGGCTTGGCTCAAGGTCAAGGACGCCGACACCACTGACGCCGAGATCGTGGACGTGGTCGAAGGTACGGGCAAGTGCGCTGGGATGGCTGGCCATATCGTCGTGCGCTGCGGGCGTCGCCTAGTCAGCGTCGGCACGGGCATGGACAACGCCACCCGCTCCGCCCTGCTCGCCGACCGCTCTCAGCTCATCGGCCAGACCGCCGAGGTAGACTTTCAGATGAAGACCCCACAAGGCTCCCTGCGTCACCCGGTGTTTGTCCGAGTCCGCGGGGACAAGTGATTAGAGTCGCATCTTCTGCTTGGTGCGGGCGATGAACTTGTTGAGGTCCGACTC
>Ga0208923_1000290_pt1 | contig 11654 bp, 26 predicted proteins | sample ColrivemetaGS575_FD_187620 | JGI IMG/M metagenome (GOLD analysis project Ga0208923, IMG submission 187620) | Estuarine microbial communities from the Columbia River estuary - Freshwater metaG S.575 (SPAdes) (version 2) | ecosystem: Environmental > Aquatic > Marine > Intertidal zone > Estuary ...
AATTGTAACGCGACTTTTTGGATTTGAATTTGGTTTGAATAGTCGCAAGTTTCTCATTTAAGGTCATAAGGTATGTGGTGTTTGTTATTAATATAATTACACATATTGTATATTAGTTAATTAGTATTAAGTGCTTAACTTACATAAAATCAAGCACTTGAGAAGAATCGGTGTTCGCTATTAATGTGTCAATAGCATCCTTCTTTATCTGCGATATACGCACATTAGCGGTAGATACACTGATGCCTACGCGGTTAGCGATCTGCATTGCCGGCATCTTAGCTTCATCAAGACCGTAAGATAAGCGTAATACATCATACTGCACCGGTGTTAAATGCTCACGCATCAAACCTAACAAATACGAGTTCATCAAACCAATATTGTACGGCTCGGTGTTGTCTGCTATTTGGAATATAGGATTTTCGTCGTCAGCATTAAATGCATCGATACTTGAGAACACACTATTGAAGAACAAAGCAACCATAGCTTCGTCTTCCGGGTTTTTACGTATCTCATTAAGCTTATGCTCGGGGATACGTACGTCGCCTCTATTAATATCAATAGCGCGGCGTATCGCTCCCTTTATTCTTTTTGATAGGAATGACTTGATTGTTTTTTCAGGGTCTTCAGAGTCAAGTATTTTGTCCCAGCTAATTTTGTCAACTGCTGCAACTAAACCGTAATTGCCTTCCTGTATTAAATCATTGATGCTCATAACGCCGGATGCTTGGTCTGATGTAGAAAACTTTCGTGCTAAGTTCTCAACCAATGGCATAAACTGCGCTACAAGTTGATCGCGTGACATATCGCCCCACTCTAAATTTTCATTACGCAAGAGCACCGTCTCTAAATCGTTTTTGTACCTTACGTAATTTTGTATGTTATATTTTTTCATTATAGTTCTTGGTTAAGCAGTTGCTTTTCTTTCTTTAGTTCATTCCCCATATTACGATGCACTGTTCGTGTAGAACAACCAAGTTGCTCAGCAATCGCTTTAATGGTTATCTTCATACCTGCATCGTGCATAAACAACATAGCGTCATATATTTCTGCAGCGGTAAGCTTTTGTTTACCTACCATAGTTCCGACTATACTAAGCTTCTCACTCATGGTTAACCCAGAGTTGTCGTTAAATATAATCTTTCTTACTTTATTAGCGGGTGGCCTCTCCAAATCTTGCATGGATACATCGTATACTATGCTTTCACGGATTGAGGCTGATATATTAAATGTTACAAACCCGTTTTCCTTATCACATATAAATGCTGCAAGGTCGTTAAAATCATCTTGATCGAGGTCGTCATTAAGATACCATAAAACATACAAGTGCCACTTCAGCGATTTGTATGTGTTTATCTTGGCTTTCGTTTGAAACAATGCATAACACTCATGTGTGCCTTGCTCGTAGAAATTACCCCACTCAAATTTAGCTGAGGGCTTGTCGCTAATAGGATTGCGTCTATATATAATACGCTTGTCATTAAGGTATTTCATATTTCGTTCATATTGTGACATTAGCCTGTTACTATATTATTATAATTAGCTACCGTCGCATTCTTCCGAACCTAAGGTTGCATATACAACTTGATCATCATTTTTTTGAGCAAGCTCGTTCATTACTTTAATTAGGTATTGGTTACATACAGCTGTTGGCATATCTAGTTATTTTAGTTTCGTTAGCATTAGCTACGGTATGCTTTTCAGCTTCGTAGTAGTTCCAGTAAGCGTCAACCGAGCATTCTGATTTGTATTCATCAGGCATGCATTGTGGTGGTTGTTGCCATTCTTGAGATGGAATGCCAGGTGGCAAATCCATTAACGTATTGTAGCACTTTTCAATTGTTAAGTGCTTCTTACCGTAGCGCCGTGTGTACTCGTTTCCGAGTGCAATCATATGTTCATATAGCCAGAGGTAAGCGAGGTCGTTAGAACGCGCCCAGATAGCTGACGGATGGTTTTTATGTGTTGCTTTGTATGGTACATCGTGGTTACCCAACTCGTGGTGCGCTGTGCATAACAACTGCGCAGACTCAAGAATCATCTTGACTACGTGTTTATTGTATTGCACTCGTGCAGCTTCATCGGGATCGTGGCTTAGGTAAAATATATTCATCGTTCTTTTTTATCTAAATATTCAAGTAATTTCATTGCAGCACCAAATGTTAGCTGGTCGGTCTCATACATGCGGTAGATTAGCTTCCTCATGATACCATCTTTATAAGTTTCAATCGACGCTCGTACTTGCGGATTAGCAATGCATTATTAGTTATAGACTTCTGCAGTTCCTTGTTCCATCCTGTGCGTGATGCTTGTATAGAGAGATTAATACACTCTATATGCAACGTACTCAGGTGGTTACGCAACCTCTTGATGTGTTTATAGATCCGTATCATGCGCTAAACTTTTTTGTACAAGGAAAGCTTTGTTTAAAATATCCGCTTGCACTTGGTTAAAGAACTCGTACACACGGTCGTGTACCTCTTCCATCATGATATCCATTACTTCGTCGTAGTCATTATCGGTATGACCTAGCATATTGTAGTCGAAGTTGTCCTCAATCCAGTCATGCATTTCGTTTACGTCGCTAAAGAATACACCTTCTTTTAAGGCTTCTTCGATAACTTCAGAAGCACCTTTGCGTACCAATTGGTCTTTGATTTGTGTTGATGTCTTATTCATAGTTTCTAATTGCTTTAAATTGTGGGTGGCGGTAGCTATTTGCTTTAGTACGCTCGAAGTAAGTGAACGTAGCCGTTTTGCCAATGTAGTGGTTAATGTTTTCAAGGATTTCTCGAAGGTCGGCATGCGTAAAGCCTTTGCCAGGTGGGCAACCAAATTCAATGCCTGCTTCGTCACGCATGATAAACTTACCGAGCGTGCCAGCACGTTTGCCTTTGCCTTCAACGTAGTCAATGATCGTAGCTTCCTTGTCGCTAAAGTCTTTGAACTTTTGTAGGTTGTAAGAGCGCTTGCATTCGTATGTTTTATTGAGACGAATGATAGAGCCTTCGAAGCCGGCGGCGAGGTTAGCGTCGTGTATAGCACGAGCTTTGTCGAGTGAATCAACACGTAGCGTTACGAGCGGAAACACGTGGTGTGCATCTCTGTCGGGGAAGAAGTCACGTAATAACTCGTGGATAAACTTACTGCGATCGATAAATAATATATCGTTGTCGTCGTCAATAATGTCGTACCAGTGAAACTCTACAAATTCGTACGCTTCACTCCGGTCAAAAGGATTAGGCTTTTGCTTTCTGACGAGCGAAATGATTTTCTCGAAATCGTTTTTGAGGGCGTGGTTGTATAGTTCGCCGTCAAGGATAAGATTTGGGTAGTCATTGAATAGTGGTTGTAATTCATTTTCAATATGTTTAACGTTCATAAATTGTTTACCGGTACGCGAGAACGCACCGTCTTTAGTAAATAAACAACGTACGCCGTCAAGCTTTGGTTGAATATACACTTGCTCTGAAAAATCTATAGGCTTGATACCTGCTTTGTATGCGAGCATTGGTTTAATATTCATAATTATTTGCTTTTAAGTTTAGTTATTTTTTGGTGTATGGTCGCAGCAAGCTCAAACTCTTCGTCATCGATAGCTTTACTAAGCATTTCTTCTAAGCGTTTAAGCTCGTCTTGCTTGTTTGGCATTTCGGTTTGTTCAAGAATTTGAGTTTGCCACTCAGTCATAAACTCTTCGTCGAGTTCGTCTTGGCGTTCGAACATTTTATCAACAATGATCGAAGCCAGCCTATTCATCTCGTCTTCAGTCATTATACACGCTTAAAGCTAAACGTGTTGATGACATAGTTGTTAATGAATTTACCTTTACTCGCAGACTCTTGTAAGCCGTGGAATGTAAAGCGCGGTACACGAGTGTATTCGTACTTGCTACCGTTAGTAAAAGTAAGTGTTAAAGCTTCGTCGTTGTAGCTGTAGTCAGCAGACAAAATTGCTTCGGAGTCAACGTTAACAGTTGCACTGATGTTTGACTTTACGAATGATTGTGGTGATAAATTAAATTTCATAGTTATTTGTTTTTAGTTTATTATATTATCTATTAGTGTTCGTGTTGGTTTTGTAAATTAGTCTAGTAGCACCATATACGCTTCAGCATTCTCACGGCGGAACCAGCCTAAGCCTTTCTGCATAACGTCGTAACGCTGCACCATTTGTGCGCCCATAATAAGGTCGTACATACTCAGCTCTTCAGCAGTTAGCTCAATGCTGTCTCCTGTAAAAGGATTTGATACGGTGTCACCTTCGCTGTATACTTGGCCGTTAAACCATTTAGGCATTTCTTGTTTACTCTGCATCTTCTAGTTCGTTTAAGTAGTTATCGTAATTAGTACATAGTTCGCCGATCATGTATTCCTCGATTTCGTCTAAGCCGAGCTCGGTGTATACAACTAAATCGTCACGCCAGCCACCGCCAATGTGGTTGAATATATCATAAGCTCTTGGTTCGTAGTAGTATACGTTTTCGCCTATAATAGGGCCTTCGTTATCAACGTTAATTATCCATACTTCGTAGCCGTCGGCGGTAGACTCACTGCCTACATATACGTCATAGTTTGAGCTATAGCTGTTGGTAAAAACATAAGCGGAGTCGTTAATTGTGTTGAACTCTTTAAGTATGCTATCAAAGCTAGCTAGTTCTTCAGGGTTTGTTGGTATAAATTTAGTTTCCATTATATTACTTCGTTTTGTGGTTGAATAAGGTTTGAATCGCCGCGCAGCATGGTGGTAGCGTCAGCAGGCATGTCGCTATCGCTGAATACAACTAGGTTTGATATGTCGCGAACGGTTAGTTCGTCCCAAAATAGTGTTGAATCTAGCTTAGCTATTACCATGCCTACGGTAAACTCGTAGTCTAGCTGGTTAGCAATTAGTTTTGCTTTTACGTCAGGGTTAAGACGTTCGTAAAGTGATAATCTTTTCATAGTATATATAGTTTTAAATTAGTGCGTGTGCAATTAAATACTCTTCGAGCTCAGGTACATCAATGTAATTCAACAAACTGTTGAACGACATAGGATTGCCGTAGCCATCAAGTGTTAGCCATTTGTCGTCAAAGTTGTAGCGATCGTTTTTGCTCGCTGCAACCGTCTGACGTATAGTCAGTTGTAACATTTCGAAAGCTTCATCATCGTTAGCATACACGTGGTCTTGCGGTGCAGTTATGTAGTCACACATTGCATTCCAGTGAGATACAAGTTGCGCTTCGCTGAAGTCACCTGTCCAGTCATGACCGGGGTACAGGTCTAACACTTCGCTATTGCGCCATTCGCATTCCCAACCGTGTGCGTCGATAAACGCTTGTAGCTTAGGGTTAACGCCAAACACCCAACCAGGTGTTGTGTCGTGGTAGCTAACGTAGTCAGTGCCATGGGTGCCGTCGACTAGTATAGCCGAGTATACGCCTTCCATTGACATAACGTTTACGCCAAACTTTTCGTGTAGCTGACGCTCGAAGGTATTTTTAATTGTTGTCATTTGTTATTTGTTTATTATATTATCGTTCACTATTCGTGTTAGCCTTGTAAAAAGCAACGCGCCGCTAGAATCGCTATAACCTGCTCCATAGCTTTCTCATGCATTTCATTAGCGTGGTTTTCGTCGCTGTGGTTCACGCCAATCGGTAACTGCCAAGCTATCGTATCGTATAAGCTCTCTTCTATATATTCGGCTATTGTCTCACATTCGTCAATGAATGCGAAATCCTCGTCTATAAGTTGTGTTAGCACGCTTTTAGTGCGTTCTTCAATTGCAATGCGGTTTTCCGCCATTTCTTTGTTTGTCATAGTATTATTATCTTAAGCATGTACCGTAGCCTTTACGACGCGACGACTTTGCGATCGCTGCCGCTTGGGATTGGGACATAATTTGTATTTCGTTACCTGTCTTGTGATTAGTGATTGGTGCACAACCGTACCGCTCGGTGTTAGAGCACGACACACAGTTGGTGTAGCCGTACTTGACGCGGATTGGGTGTACTTCTCGTGTACCGCATTTGCATATCATAGTAGTTTGTTTTTGTTACAAGTATATTATCGACACTTGCTCGTGTTAGTTTTGTATTAGTAATAACTGCTCGACAGAGGTCTCTTAGCAAAGTCCGGAGCGTAAGTATTGTACACTTCGATCGCTTTACTACTATGACCTAGACGCTCAAGTAGTGTAAATATCTTCGCTCGACGGTCGTACTCATTAAACCAATGGCGATGACGCCAAGGGTTTTCCATGAATTTAAAGTCGTGTGCTCGACACTCTTTTTCCAATGCCTCCATCGAGACCTCTATCGCAGTTATATTTGTCATTTAGCAGTTTTTCGCTTCAAAAGCGGTTAGTATGTTCATTAGCTTAACGATATCGTTAGGGTACTTCTCGCAGTTGGTGGACTCCATTTCGTAGTACGCTTGGTTAGGGTACTTGTATACTTCGTCGCACCATCCGGCTTTGTAGTACAAATCCATATGTATCTGGTGCATAGTTTTCGTTTTAACGCGCTTGTTAATGGGCCACATAGTGATGTTACCTGGATTGCCGTCTTCAACCGCTTTGTTAAAGCGATTAAGTAAACCAACTCTGAATCGGTTTTCAACGAAGCCGTCGAGAGAGTGTGCAACTCGTACATAGCCGGTTGATGGATACACCGCAGCTAAGCGGCCGTTTTTAAGTTGGAAGTGTAGTGTTCCCTGTTTAGTAATGTGGTAAAGTTTCATAGTAGTTATTTTATATTCATTTATATTATCGATTCGCTATCGTATTACTTTTGTAATCCCATTTGCATTTCGTAGTCCGCTACCAAGTCATTGATATCGGTGAGTGACAACTCAACTTCGTGTTCTTCACTAGAAGCATCGTCTTCACACTCCATCTCCGCTAAAGCAAAGTGACGCATAACATCATCTCGCAATGCTGGGTACTTATCAATTACCTCTCGGCAATAAGTGTATAATTGGTATATTCTCATAATCCTTCGTATTCGTTTTTATTCAGTTCTCTAACAACGCTAAGGTTTAACCCACTAGCTTTTTGGTGTGCTTGCTCCAAACTCGGAGCGTAGACAGCGAAAGACTCGTCACCATAGGCACATAAATATAACTTATCCACGGTAGTCCCAAAGTTTAGTGTGAGAGAAAGTCTTACCCTTACGGCTAACACCCTTCATACCTGTTTTAGCAGTCCACTCTTTATAAGTGGTGCCACTGCAAAATCCGAATTCGTCAGTTGCCTCAGCGTGTCTCTCTGCCATCGCTTGATTCCGCATTTCCTCGCAACGTTGCATGTATAGTTTCATTTCAGTCATAGTAATTTGTTTTCTTGTTACACATATAATATCGAACTCCATTCGTATTAGTTTTGTAAAACAAAAGCAGGTACTTCATTTACTTAAAAAAAAAGAAGGGTAGGTATAAAGCTACTTCTCTGTGTACCTAAAAAAAAATGTTGTAAACGAAAAAGGTGACAATAGCTAATTAAGTAAATATAGTAGCAGGCTATCGTCGCACTTTTGGTGAGGCCACCGCAACCGTGTATAGCACTAAAAAACCTTCGTGTAGGGCGGAGTCTACTCTTCCGATGTTATTTCAGCATCAGGCCGGTGTATAGCAAAAGAGTTACTTACTCTTCGCTAGGACGGTGTATACGATAGACTAGGTCACTTGGCTCGCTAGCCTTAGCTATCTCAAGAAAGCGCTCTAACTTCTCAATAGTTGGCTTTAGGTTTTCGAATGGCTGGTCAACTGGTATTGCAAGGTGTAGCATACGTAGTTCGTCAGTAGTAAGGTCTAAGTAATGTTTCATAGTCTTTGTTTCTTTATTATATTATCAAGGCTTACTCGTAGTGGTTTTGTAAGTCGAACAGCATGTAGGTGGTTACTTGGTCAGGTTGTTGAATGGTTAAGGTGCTGTCAGTAATGTCAAGTACATTTGTGTAGTCGATAGACTCAGTCTTAATCATTTTGTTGAACTCACCGATTGCTTCAAAGAAGTGTATGCTGTCACTTGTTACTTGGATGTCAGTCCGAACGAAAGCGTTAGAAGACCATACATCGACCGTGGAGTCACTTTCACAGATCACATGAGTTACTTCGAAGAGTTGAGAGTTTGATGCGCATGACGCTAGTGAGCCAGCGATTAGTAGTGGTAGTATCTTTTTCATATTGTTTCTTTATTATATTATCGATTAGTCTTCGTGTCAGTTCTGTCTTTGGCAGAGATACATGCGCCTGTTACAAACAGACCACATATCACACCTGATGCTAGTAGGCTACAAATCATTTAGCAACGTCTACTAGTTCAACAATCGCCTCACTTAACAACACATTCTTAGGTGCGTTAGTACTCTGAGACCAATAGCCTCTCTTAGCCCAACAAGGTAAGATGTTTAACTTTGGCAACATTACTTTCAACGCCTCATCGTGGTTGTAAGTTATAGTTTGGCCTTTGTTGTTAGTAAAGGTAATCACTTGATTACGGCCTTGCCAAGATTTACGTACCACAAAGTTCTTGCGAGTGATTGGTGGAAAGATTTCAGACTTTTGTTGGTCACTCATGTTAGCGATCGCCGCAGTTAATAATTCAGATTTAGTCATAGTATTTGTTTTTATTAGTTACATTTATATTATCGTAGTAGTGTCGTATTACTCTTGTATGTATGTGTAGTTGTTAGAACATTACATCCTCTTCGATTGCGATCTGTACTTCTAAGAACTCAAGTAGTTCTGGTGTACGTTTGAAGTCTGTTGATGAGACGATCAGATAAAGGTCTTGTAGTAGTGAGTAGTTGTCGTTGTTCATATTGTTTCTTTTAGTTACATTTATATTATCGGGGTAGGGCCGTGGTAGTCCTGTAGGTTAGACATGTTCGTTACGGTAGTCATCGTAGTCAATACCCATCTCGTATTCTATCTGTTCCATCTGCTCGTATGTTAGACGCCCGAAGTTAGTGCCGTACTTTACAAATGAATGGTGGTTCGCGTTGTCGTTAAAGAACTGTTTGAATGTTATCATGTTAATCTCTTTTGGTTACATATATATTATCGAACACCGATCGTGTTAAGTCTGTAATGCTATACAGGACGCCACAGGAAAACGCCAAACATCTGATGGGAACAACACAGCACACAGTTAGCACACAGTCACAACCATAACAGAACCTGGTAAACCTGGAACGTAAAACGGAAACAGACACGGGGGCTGGTCAAAAGAAACAGCTTCCCACATTGGGGATTACCATCGTATATAAGTGTGTAACACAATCGTTCCATACATCTAACAAATTATATTCCAGGGGATATAAAAAGGCTAATTTTGCTTTATTTATATTTAAATGAGTATAAAAAATAAAAAAAATTCCTTCGGAATAGTTTCGTTCTTAAAACGTGACGATAGGGTATTATAGTATATAGTAGTAGGCTATTGTCGCATATTAACTCTCTGCTATACCGCGTGATCATACACGTATGACTTTAACTAACAATACATAACATGCCTCAGCAGCTGTCACCTCAAGCACGCCGCGATAAAGCCGCTCGTGATAAGGCTTATGCGATGACCCCTGATCGGAGGGCTAAGAAAGCACATGCACAGCGTGAGGCTAGAGCGAATCCGTCGGCAGCAGAAGGCAAGGATTATGACCATAAGGACCAGCGTTGGGAGTCACCGGCGCGTAACAGAGGTAATGATGGTGAAGGCACAAAGAAAGAGGGCGGCAAAAACTACAAAACATAACATGACAGATGGCTAGAATTAGTACATACCCATTAGATCAAGACATTGTAGGTGAAGATAAGGTAATCGGGTCCAATTCGGTTGGTGATATAACGAAAAACTACACTTTAAATGGCATATCTGGGTGGATGAACGCGACGGGTAGCGTTGCTATTGCCGGTCAGAACAACTACGGCTTCGGGATCCCTGGAGCAACTGAGGGCGCTATCTCTGGTGTAGCCCCAAACACTGCTTTTTCAGCAATTTCAAACCTTACATTTACTAAAACAGCATCCACGGGCTCTAGTGTGATCAATTACTTGCTTACTTTAGTAGGTAGGAGCGTACTTTTAGCGCGTTTGGACAATACGGACAACTTTGGGGTGTACCGATTGGAATCTTTGACTGTAGATTCAGGTAATGCCAACCTATATAATGCGGTATTCACCCATATTGTATCAAACGGTAATATAACCGCTAATAAATACTACGGTTTTGCTGTATACCCGGAAATTTCAGCGGATAAGCACTTTACATTTACACAATCAGAAGCTTCTGCTACTTGGAGCATCACACACAACCTCGATAAATTTCCCTCGGTGTCCGTTGTGGACTCTGGGAACACTATAGTATACGGTGATATCGATTATACAAGCAAAAACGCACTAACAATAACTTTTTCTGCTGCATTTGGCGGCAAAGCCTATTTAAACTAACAAAGCAAACACATGGACTTTTTAAACAACCTTAATTTAGCCAAGAACGAGCTGCAGAATGCTGCGATTCAGAACTTAGCTACGGCGCCTTCCTCGCCGTCAACTGGACAGGTGTACTATGACACCTCAGCCACGCCTAAAGTATTAAAGATATACAACGGATCCGAGTGGGTAAGTGTAGCGGGTGATGTAACATCGGTAACATCAGCGACCACAGCACAATTAACAGTAGCTAATAGCACTGGCCCTGATCCAGCACTTAGTATAGTCACCGGCTCTATTGCTGATGGTGCAACAAACCTTGTTACTTCTGACGTTATATTTGATTACGTTGCAGGTATTGCTGGGGGTTTAGTTGATTCTGTAACTACGGGTAATGCCAATACAATAGTTATCGGCGGTACCGATGCTAATCCTACGGTAGCCGCAGTTACTGCCGCGGTTGCTGATTCAGGTACTAAGCTGGCTACGGGTGATCAGATCCACACGTTTGTGACGGACTTCGGATACACTACTAATGTAGGTACGGTAACTAGTGTTGCTGCTGGCGCTGGGTTGAGAGTATCGGGTGTTGCAACGGTTACTCCTACGGTATCTCCTGATTACACTACATCTGCTAACATTATATTGTCTTCAACGGGAACAGCGACTGCTGATTCTGGTGACAGCATACTTTTAAGTGACAGTTCACAGCAAGTAGTAAGAACGACGCTATCAGCGATTCCGGTTGCTTCGCTTGACCTGGTTAAGACATACATTGATAACTCTACTGCTGGAGCACTAAACTTCCAAGGAGGTTACAATGCGGCTACTAACTCACCAGACTTAGAGGCACCTGCATCAGGGGTGGTTAAGAAAGGTATGATGTGGTCGGTTACTGCAGACGGTGTGTTCTTCACAGAACAAGTACGTATTGGAGACTCCATTATAGCAAACATTGACAACCCAAGCACGTTAGCGCATTGGACAACTATACAGAGTAACATTGACTTAGCAACAACAAGTTCTGTAGGTCTTGCGTCATTCAGCTCGGATAACTTTGCGGTTAGTTCAGCCGGTGCAGTTACTATAAAAAATAACGGTGTTATACTAGGCACTGAGACTACTGGAAACTACGTTGCTGCTATTACTACCGCAGGCGATGGTCTTACAGGCGGTCAAGCCTCTGAGGGAGCCACAGCGGCACTTTCTCTTACGCTGGGTAGTATTGCAACAGGTTCA
>Ga0208923_1000295_pt1 | contig 11453 bp, 10 predicted proteins | sample ColrivemetaGS575_FD_187620 | JGI IMG/M metagenome (GOLD analysis project Ga0208923, IMG submission 187620) | Estuarine microbial communities from the Columbia River estuary - Freshwater metaG S.575 (SPAdes) (version 2) | ecosystem: Environmental > Aquatic > Marine > Intertidal zone > Estuary ...
CCTGTCGGTGTACTAGGCATTTGTGCGGTTACTGCTCCACCAGAATTTGGTGCTGATGGTTTTGTTGCTGGTACTGTTAAACCACCTACACTAATTCCACCACCTGAACTACCTGTCGGTGTACTAGGCATTTGTGCGGTTACTGCTCCACCAGAATTTGGTGCTGATGGTTTTGTTGCTGGTACTGTTAAACCACCTACACTAATTCCACCAGAATTACTTTGTGGACCAGGAACATCAACAGGTTTAGCAACTGTTGATGGGGCAGCACTTCCTTTGGTAATTTCATCAAGTATCGCTTGTTTTTTCGTTGGGTCTTTAATTCGATTCGCTTGATCTTTAAGTGCAAGAATTTCTTCACGTGATAACTGTTGTTCTTTAAGAAGCACTTTTTTTGAATAAGATTCGAAAATATTATGAATGTCTGAATTTTGTCCCATGAATTTATTTAGTCTGTTGCTGTTTATTTAATTTAGCTCTAATTGAAGCAATAATTTCATCATCCGATTGTTCTTGAGCCGCTGGTTGAGCTTGCGCTTGTGTTGCTGGTTGAGTTGCAACTTGTGCATTGGGTTGTGACGCTGGAATTGCCTGTGGTTGCTGTGGTTGAGTTATTCTGGTACTTCTAATATTATCATTACCTTTACCGTCTGATGTTATTTTATAATTTACACCATCAATCTCTCCTTCACTTTTTCCTTGTTTTTTTAAAGTGTCTTTCACATTATTCATGGTTTTTTCTCGATCAGCCATTCCTATGGTCTGTTCTTTCGACCACCCCTTTTCCTTCATTTTCTTCTCTTCATCAGGAGTTAATTCCCTATTCCAATCAGGTTTTTCTCCATTTATTGAATAATAATCGGCATGATTTTTCATAATATCCTGTCTCTTACGGTAATCCTTAATGCTTTCACCATCTCTTCGTTTCAGATTAGGATTAGCTTCTTCTTCTTTCGCAGTTCCTTCCGAAGCTCTAATATCGGCTTCCAACCTCTTTCTCATAATCGGATCCGTTTCCGTTTCTAATTTCTTTTTTTTATCTTCGAGTTCCTGACCTCTAACAACCATGGCCTGTTCTTTCAAAAGAACGCTGTTAAAGTATGAACCGAAAATGTTATATGTGTCTGAATTTTGTCCCATAGTATGAAGTATTTATGTTTATATTTAAGAAAATTTTAAGAGATTGCTCAAAACCTGTTTGCTTTGAGAATTAGAGGGTTGCGGTACATTGGAGGGTTGTGGTGTATTAGATGCTTGAGGTGTAGTCGCAGCACTAGAAGGATTTTGTTTATTATTAGCAACCGCTGCTAATAATGCCACCACTTGTTTATTATATAATTCGTTTTGTTTAGAATCACCTTTTAACTGATCAAGTAGAGTTTTTTGCATAGCCGCAACATCTTGAGTGGGTTCTCCTTGATCCGCTGTGGGTTCATCTATAGCTGCGGGTTCCTCTGGATTTGTGGGTTCTTTTATACCTGTCGGAAGTTGTTTAATACCCATAGGCTGTTGTTGTTGCTGTTGTTGCTGTTGCTGTTGCCCCTTAATATCTCTGGGTTGAACTACGGGTCGTTCATTTGAAACTGGGGCAACCGCTGGAGAAACTTTGGTAGATGATATATTTCCTCCCTGTAAACTCTCTTTTAAAATTTTATTAACAAGTGAATCAAATTTGGATTCTATCATGGTATTATTTATACATCAATTAAATACTTATATGGATATTTTCACAGCTTATAAAATTATTAAAGAATCTAAGGTCAATCAATTCAGTGGTGCTGGTATTGTTTTTTATGATGGAGAACGTATATTACTATTGAAAAAAGCAAACAGAAAATGGGGATTCGTTGGGGGTAAACCAATAGAAGAAGAAACGCCACTAAAAACCGCAATGAGAGAGGCTAAAGAGGAAATTGGAACAATTCATGGTGTGAATAAAAAAGAATTGAAGATCAGTCTCAGAGGAAATACTTATTACACTTATATTTTTAAAGTTGAAAAAGCATTTGAGGATATAACATTATCAGATGAACACGTTGATTACTCTTGGGTTAAGTTAGATAATTTAGATAAAATTAAATTATCTAAAGCATTCCAAGCTTGTATGGGAGATATATTGAAAGTTTTAAGGTCTTTGCGTTGAAATCTCACCAAATCTAGAAAATCTTCCAAGAGGGTTTTTTTCAATTCGCTTTAATGTTTCTTTATTCAAATCTTCTCCAGCTTTTTTCAAATCTTCTAATGTTTTCGGAATATCTCCGCTACCCAATATAGTAGCAGTCTTGAATGGATTTTTTAAAGCCTTGCCTGCAAGTTTACCTGGTAATTTCACTGCTCCGATAGCGGTTCTTTTAAATATTCCAGCTTTCGGTGCTTTTGTTATTATATCTTTAACTTTAGATATTCCAGCTTTCGGTGCTTTTTTTATTATATCTTTAACTTTAGATATTTTTGATGGTTTTTCAGTTAATCTGGCATTTCTAGGTCTGAATGGTAATTTACGTCCGATCCAATTTGCAATTCCTCTGGATATTTTAGTTGCTCCCAATACTCCGAATAATTTTTCCATAACTTTAGCACCAGCACCAGTTAATAATCTCAATGGTAGAGTCAAAATACCAAATATCGGTTTAAATGCAAATGTTGGAACAACGGCCAACTGTGCCGCTAGTAGGTTCAATTGATAGATGGTTTCATCTTCCGTGCCTTTATGTTTTTCATAAGCCTCAGTAGCGTCTCTTAAGTAAGGCCAAGATAATACACCTGTAGGGTCGAAGAATATGGCAACCACTTTATATAAAAAGTTCTCACTTATTTCATCATTTAATTTTTTTGTAAATTCCACACCAATAACATTGGTCAATATAGTATCCATTTTTTCAACAACATAATCGGCTAAACGATCTTGTGTTGGGGCCATTTTCACCAATAATTCATTACCTTTTTCTTTAGCATAATCCCATCCTTTTGATATTTTATCAGAAAATGTTGATTCATTTACTTTAACATTGGGTGAAAATTTTTCAACTTGTCGAATGAACTTATCAACATATTCTCCACCAGAATTAAATTTTTCTTTCGCTTGTGCAAAAAAAGCGGCATTGCCTTCATCATTTTTTCTTTGAATGTCTACAATAATAGCATCTTCCTTAGTCAAAGGCTTATCATCCTCTTTTTCAATTTCTACACTCTCGTCTTGTTCAAAAATCAAACGATTTAAAATATTATTTACAGCTCTATCGAATCTCAACATATGATTATTTAGAGTAGATCGTCTTGAAATTCACTAATGGCTTTTTTATAAGAGTCCTTAGTTTCATCATTTGCATTATTAGTGTATTGCCAATTCCAAGAAATATTATCCACAACATTGAATCCGTAGAATTTCAGAACTTGTTTTTGTGTATCAATTACATTTGAGCCATTCCAATTCTGACCAGTTAAAACAATCCCCGCATCTATATCTTTAACGATATTGGATTCCCTCAATGTGGTGTGTCTATTTTCTATCCAACACAATCTTTCGATTAATTTTTGATAGATTGAATTAGTTTGACCCCAACGCACCGAGCCAAAAAACACCACACAATCGGATTCAAAAAGTGATTTAGACACTTTCCATAATTCATCGTCTTTATTGTTAATGGAACACCAACAACGATGATATCCACTTGGATTTTTATCACTATTTTTTAATAATGCGTCTTTTACACCACAAGAATTTCCATTTGCACTGCTAACATTTCCTTCACATACGTATATATTAAGCTTAGAAACATCAATAATTTCCACTTTTTTCATTCCAAGTAATTCTTGAATATGATATGCCAACTGAGTACTTTTAGGAATATCATCAGCGGCTTTTTCCCAACGATTTGATGTTGTTAAAAATAAAACTTTATTTTTCTTTTCTAAAAAATTGATAGTATTGTCAATATTTTGTTTTATTTGAGAGGAAGTCGATTCCATAATGTAAGAAGAAAAGGATTTCATACGTCAACAGGTGCAAATCCTTTAGCATTTAATTGGTTGCTTAAACCAACTCCAACATCTCTAGTCATATTTCCTATGTCTGGAGCAGTTAATCCGTTCTCAACCTTTTTAGATTCAACTATCGTATTACCATCTATGCCAGCCGCATTACCTCTAACTTCCTCATATGTTCCCTTCAATGTTAAAGGCAAGTTTCTGAATAAGTGACTGTGTGGATAAACATAAAAACACCCATCATCTGCCTTTTTCCCACTATCAGTAGAATAAATAGGAATCGGATTATTTAAAATAGTGAATGTTCCATTGCTCGTATTAAACACTTGACCGACTTTAATATATCCAACGATTTTAGGTGAATTGGGATCAGCGGTTCCATACAATATGTCTTGAGTTTCTGTTTCTTGAATACACAATGGAGCGGTAATATGTTGAGTGAATAATTCTCCTTGGACAAGGATACCGCCACGACAAACAACGTTACCATCTACAGCTAAATTGTTTTTAATGAAAGTTTGATTGTCGGATTGTATTGAAATATTTGGAGCTTTTAAAGATAAAACTTCACCAGTGGCTATATTTAAACCGCTTTTGGAACTCAAATTCAACTGCTCACCCGTGAGTTCCGCAACAGTTCCATACAAACTAAGTGCCCCAGTTGTACTAAGATCAAATCCACCAGAACCACCCAATAAATTAACACCCTGTTGGGCATCAATTGTAAATTGACCACCTGGAAATTTATCAACATGAACCTTTTCGACAACAGAACTTACAACCTGTGATGGGTATAAACCCTTACCACCATCCAATTTAATTCCAATATCGTGAGCAGCACCAGTTTTATTGATTCTAATACTGTCTAAATCATTTGCAGCACAACCAACACTTAAGAAGAAATCTTTCGTAACATTTAGTATAATACTACCACCATTTCCCAAGGCATTTTCAGCTTCAAAAAAATCTTCTGCTGACTTTAAATATAAATTTCCTATTTCATCTTTCCTTGGATCTTTTGGATAATTACCACCCATTGTTGATGGGGAAGTACCAGCCCCATTGCAAACTTTACATTTTTCCTTTTTAGGGTACTGTTCTTTAACGGCATCTTTTATTCCTAACTTAGTTTTAGCACCCCCGAAAAGATTCATAGCACTTTTTATGGCACTATCTTTAAATGACGTTTGGCCACCAGCTATTGCCGCCTTATTGTCCTTATCACCATTTCCACCAGTCAATGTATTCAAAGAACGCCCTTGACTACAAGCTGGACACGGTGGATTTTTTCCAGATTTTTTTGAAATTGGTGAAGAAAAAAACGAATCAGAGCCAGAATTTTGTGTTTCTGGTAAACTTTTAACTGCATGGATATTTGCCGCAGTATCTTTCCATTTTTGAGCAGCGGCATAATCAGCAACACCAACTTGTATCTTAATATCACCAGCTACATTTATATCTGAATTATCACCACATTTGAATGAATAGGTATCTTCTACTGTAGTAAATTGAGCACCCTTAACCAACTTGCTACTCTGACCCATAACAAGACTTTTTTTACCAGAATTATTAAATTCCGTATGTGATCCACTATCATGAGCTATGCTCACGGCTTCTTCATTGTCTGTACCATTAAAACTTATACTACCACCCTTATAATTCATTGCTGTCAACTGTCTTCTTTTCGAATCTTCGGGATTACTTTCTTTAGATGGATCATTGTTTTCATATCCACTCGGATAATTAGTGTCGTCGTATATTTGCTTATAAGTACTTGCCGATGGGCTATATCCAAAAACAACTGGTGTATTGGGATTGCCTTGTAAGAAAAACAACCAAACTTTAGTATTGACTTGAGGCACACCAAACATTCCCTTTGGTGCATTATAATATGATTGGGTACTATAAGACGAACCCAAAGGATTGGGGTTGTCAGATGAAGACGAGAAACCATCCGATGGGGGATTTTCCTTCACATCAGCACCAGGAGGAGATCCTGTAGAGTGATCTTCATCTTCAGATTGTTGATTACCATACGTTGGACTATCAGATATCGATGCTTTATTACTCGAAGAATTGAATGCACTAAACCCACCACCAGTTATTGGTAGAGAAACTTCAGCCCAAGGTAATTTGAATTTTATTTTATCAATATACTTTGTTAAATCTACTAATTTTTTACCTTTTGCTTGATAATTAGTGCCAAATTCTCCAAAATAAAATTCAGAATCATAGTCTTCTTTATCGACATCTATGAGTGCCATATGTAAATGAGGTACAAACACTTTCACTCTACCCAATCTATCTGGGTCATTGTTCTGTACGATAACTCCTCTAAAAAAACCTTCTTGTTTTTGCATATGTTTATTATTCTTTAACTCCTTGTGCTATCAATTCGTCTCGTCTGGTTTCCAATGCTTTTAATTTTGCCATGTTTTCTTTCATGCTTGTTAGTTTATCTATTTTAGCCTTTGATGCTATAATACCTTCTTTTATTTTTTTCTTGTCAATTTTATCACCTTTGACTTCTGTTGGGTTTTTTATGATAGCAGTAATTATTTTAGGACGTTTTTTCATATACGCTAAGGCGTCTTCTTTTTTATCAAAATAAATACCAACAACTGGATATGTTGCACTTATACTCAATCCTTTAGATGCCGTAGCGACATCGACACCTTCTCTTTCTTTTTTATCATCGGAAAAAGTAACCTTATGTCCTATCAGTATTCTTGAATTATCGACAGCTAAACTATAATCATTAACCAATTTGCTTCCCGAATTGGCTTTTTTAGCCGCAGCTTCTGGCACAGCACCCTCGCCCTTACCCCAATACACTTGCCTATCAACTGCAATTTTAATGGTACCATCTTTTTCTTTTTGTTTTATGTTGACATTGTTATTCAAAAGATCCAAATACGCTGAACTATCCAATTGGTCATGTATCAAACTCTGTTGACTTAAAAGTACGGATGCAGCACCAGCCGCTTCTGTTGCAGTATTTGTCGCTTCTTCTACGACTTTTCCAAAAAAATCTGGTTTTGCTAAATCTTTTATCTGTCTTGGAGATAACTTAGTGAAGCTTTCAAGACTATTCGTGGCAGTATTATACATTGCACCCAAACTCTGAGTATTTACATTTAAAGATCTTGCGCTGTTTAACGTGTCCATTGCAAAATCAGACATTTTTGATGCATTGCTTTGGATTTCATTAGCAACATTTGATATTTCTTCCAAAAGCTTCTTACCTTCATCGATAGCACCTTCAACTTCTCCCTTTATGGCATTGAAAGCTCCTTCAACTTCACTTTTTAAGTGATCCTTTACACTAGCTAAACCGCTTGCCATTGCATCTTTAATTTCACTCATGGAAATCATTCCAATCTTACCATCTATTCCAGTTTTCAGTAAATTTTCTGGTAATAATCCCTGAGCTTTTTTCGAAAATTCTGAAAGAAGAGGTACATTTGCCGCATCCAATACTGAATTTAAATCTATCCCTTCATCTAACTTTCCCGCAAATGCAATTAGATCTTCCTTTATTTCCGATGCGCCAAAATTCATAAAAATATTTACTTGATAATTTCATAATTCCATATATATATTTTGATAAATGGAAGACGTTATTACATCTATTGATTGTTTTTTATAAATAATTGAGTGGAAGATTGCAATTGCGAAAAAAATAACAATAAAGATTACTCCAAATCTACATTTAATGTCTATTTGAGTAACCTAGCATCAACATTGGTAACAATTTATGGTGATATGTTTCAGTATACGACATTAAATGGTTTATACTTATCATCTTCAAACACATCGATACCATCTCTAACAACGTTAAATTTATATTCAAACATAAAATCCATAAGTGGTAGATATCCAGCAATTACGGTATTTCCAGTCAAAGATTATGATGTTATTGAAAATTATATTCTTCAATTTGATTTACCAAGTGATTTACCAGTTGGTAATTATGATATAATTTATTTTAATGATGCGGGTTATTTTAAAGCCTCTAGTACTAAAAGATTTACGTACTTTACTGTAAATGGTTCACTTGTAACACCAACACCAACAATAACACCAACACCCACAGTTACTCCTTCTTTTACTCCAACACCAACAATAACACCAACAATAACACCAACACCCACAGTTACTCCTTCTTTTACTCCAACACCAACAATAACACCAACAATAACACCAACAATAACACCAACAATAACGCAAACTCCAGTCACACCCACACCTACGCCTACATCAACTGTCACTCCAACCAATACACCCACAAATACACCAACACCCAGCAAACCACCTTTAATCATCACTTTCAGTGTTGAGCCTTTTGTGGATAACGATAGTGATGGGTACAGTAATTCAGTAGAATTGGGTGCTGGTACGGATCCCAATGATCCTAATAGTTTCCCGATATCTTTATTTAGCCCATTTAATAATATATGAAATTGCGATCCAATAATACAGGAACATTTACAAAACAGGATTCAGTAACATTTGACACTTCATTGTGGGCTGCAACAAATGGAACCATTGATTGGTCACAATATCCATTACAAATCCCTTACACAGAAGCAGACGTTTATCATACCCAATTAACTCACACAGCTGGAACCAACAAAGATATTGGATGGACTGTAAGAATAGGAAAAGGTGGGCATATATATTATATCGATATTCAAGGATTGGGGCAAGTTATTTGCCCAAATAGATCATTTGCCCCATGGAATGATGATTGCATGACTACAACGGTTTACAGTGCCGATGTTGTTAATAACGATGCGGAAATGAGAGTTGGGAACGACTCCTTTGCCAATGGATATATACATGGTTCTGGAATGTATATTAAACCGCAAATGGATTCATTGAATAATAAGCCATTTTATAACCCAATACTGGGAGAAAAATTTAATAGTGGTGATAAAAGTTATACTATAATAAATTGGGGATTGGTACCAAAACCAAACATTAATCGTGGAGATGTTTTGTTTTATTCTAGGTATAGAGATATTGGTAATGGGGTCTTAGAAATAACATTTTATTGTTATAATTTTGGCAGCAGAAATTATAATTTTGCCGAAATTCCTTGGTTTGCAGTAAGATCTAGTAAATTTCCAAACATGGTAGAAGGTATAAGTGGAACATCCTCATTCAAAACTAACAATAAAACATTTGGAAGTGGCGCTATATCTAGTGCGGGTGGTTGGGGAGCATTTACAGTGGATCCAACTAATATGAATTCTATTTCTTGTGGTCTTACATGGGGCACAAATACACCAGCGATGGGAATTAATTTTGGATTTGTTGATAGAGGAGTTAGAGATATGACATTGATAGCGCCTTCAAAATCAGCAATTTCCATGCCATATGGTACAGGAATTAGATATAGAAGATATGTTGTTTTTGGTAAATTGGAAAACGTTTCTGATATTTGTTCTAAACTCAATCAACATGCTTTTTTCGAAACGATTGAATTTCCTGAAACCAATTCTGGGAGAATGTTAATTTATAGATCAACTCTCAATGGACAAACGGTATTGACAACAAATACTAACGGCAGTCCAGTAGCACGTACCTTCCCTATTCCAGTAAAAAATTCATTACCTTTAATGTTGATGAAAAATAATGATAATGGGAATTATTTTTTATCAACTGATCCTTATGCGGTTTGTGGGAAGAAGCCATTCACGAACCCTTATCCTCTTGGACATGCTAAGTATAATACATATCAAAATAGACACGTTTATCAAATATATGATGGGAAAACTACATGGGTTGAGCTTTTGGGTTTCGTATTACCTTTAGATAATTCTCGATTATCAAGTGGATTTCAAAAACTATCAGATGTTTTAACGAATATTAATTTTATAGCTGGAGAAAAACTATCAGCTAATCAATTGATGATTTACGTGTAAAAATAAATTTAAAAAATAAATTTTTCATCTAAATATAATTATGGCTAATATTAACTTCACAGAATTCGATTTAAGAACATCTCCTCTAACTGGTGATTTTCTTGTTGGATATGATGAAAGTGGTTACAATGAAATTAGAATGGAAATTAAAGATGTTTTATCTTTAATAAACAGCGCAAAATATGAAAGCGTGTATTCATCTGTGAATGTTACAAGTGCCAATTGGGATTCAGTGTACAGTAATGTGAATGTTACAAGTGCCAATTGGGATTCAGTGTACAGTAATGTGAATTCCAATTCCGCTTCTTGGGATAGTGTAATTAATGTTAAACATGAATCATCGACAAATTATATTTTACAACAATCGGACGTAGATTCCTTATTAACGTTTAATACGACAACTTTAACTCGCGTTATAATTCCAACTGACTCTGTTTTAAATGTCCCAATAGGATCACATTTAACTGTGATGAGAAAAGGTAGCGGTTTTGTCGATTTATCAGCTTCTTTTGGTGTCAGCTTATTAAGTGTAAATTCTTTTACATTTTTGAAAAATGTAAACTCTATAGCTACGCTTGTAAAGTTAAACAATGATGAATGGTTATTACATGGTGATTTGGATTTGACTCCATCATCAATTTAGTATAAAAATTTCAGCAACAAAATAATAAAATAAATGTCTAAACCTGAAGATATTTTTAAAATAGAAGATAGTTCGGAAATTCCAACAGATAATTATCAAAAGGAAGAGCCTTCTAAAGAAGAGGAATCATCTGATAAAAATCCTATTAATGAAAAAAAGGAATTTAATTTAACTGATTTAATGGATCTATTAAAAAAAAATAAAATAGACGCGAACACTTCACTTGTAGAGAAAACCTACAATAATATAGTTTTAGAAAAAAAAGAAAAAGAATCTATAACAAATATAATAAAGGAACTACAAAAAGAAGAAACTACAATTAAGGAAAATGTAAAGAGTAATGATGGTGGGGAAAATATTAAATTATTGGATAGTAAAATAAAGGAGTTGAGTGATAAGATAGCTAATTTAAATGTATCGGAAAGAGAAAAGGAAGATAATATAAAAGCACATGTTAATAACATTTTCAAAAGCGAAAAAAATGAAAATATAAATTTAGATAAATCATCAAATAATAATCAGATAAATGTAAAAAATGAAATATTGCAGTTAATCAATAACGAAATAAGTGATGGTAAAAAAACAAATGCAGTAAAAAGCTTAAAGAATCCAGACTCGACTTTAAATGCGGTAGAGAGTTTAAAGAATCCAGACTCGACTTTAAATGCGGTAGAGAGTTTAAAGAATCCAGAGTCTAGTTTAAACAGCGTAGAGAGTTTAAAGAATCCAGAGTCTAGTTTAAACAGCGTAGAGAGTTTAAAGAATCCAGACTCTAGTTTAAACAGCGTAGAGAGTTTAAAGAATCCAGACTCGACTTTAAATGCGGTAGAGAGTTTAAAGAATCCAGAGTCTAGTTTAAACAGCGTAGAGAGTTTAAAGAATCCAGACTCGAC
>Ga0208923_1000304_pt1 | contig 11251 bp, 10 predicted proteins | sample ColrivemetaGS575_FD_187620 | JGI IMG/M metagenome (GOLD analysis project Ga0208923, IMG submission 187620) | Estuarine microbial communities from the Columbia River estuary - Freshwater metaG S.575 (SPAdes) (version 2) | ecosystem: Environmental > Aquatic > Marine > Intertidal zone > Estuary ...
TAAAAATGGCAAATTCAAAATTATTGAAAGAAGCAATCGCAGATGCTAAAGCGGTTAAAGAAACTGCATTAGCTAACGCAAAGCTTGCTTTAGAAGAAGCCTTTACACCAAGACTACAGTCTATGTTAACTCAAAAGTTAAGAGCTGAAGCTGAAATGGAAGGCGACGAAGAGCAAGTTGATGAAGAATTGAGTTCAGATGGTATCGGGTCTAAAACAGACGTTGGATATCCTGAAACTCCAGGTGCAACTCCAAACTTAACTGCACAAACTGATTTATCAGTAGGTGTTGCTAAAGATGGTGGAAAGCCAGAACAATCTGGTACTGACTACGAAAAAGTAGCAGATATCAACGAAGAAGATGAGTTCGGCATGGAATCAGAACCATCTGAAAAAGATGCAGAAATCGCAGAATTGAAAGCGAGATTAGCAGAATTAGAAGGTGAAGCAGGTTCAGAAGAAGAAAATCCTTTCGCACAAGCAGAAGGTGAAGATGAAATGGGCATGGATGACATGGGCATGGATTCTGAAATGGGTGGTGATTCAATGGACATGGAAGCTGATGAGGAATCAGAAGATGACATGGACTTAGAAGCTATCATCAGAGAATTAGAAGCTCAATTAGGAGATGACGAAGAGGTATCCGAAGAAGAATCTGAAGAAGAAAATCCATACGCAGCTAACGAAAACTTAGCAGATGGTTCTGAAGCAGGTACTGATAAAGGAGAAACACCTAAAGTAGTTGTAACTAATGAAGAAGCAGACTCAGACGAAGTTGACTTAGAAGAAATTTTAAGAGAAATGGAAGCTGATATGAAAGGCGATGAAGAGAAAATGGATGAAGCTGAAGAAACCGAAAAAGACAAGGAAATCGAAGAAGCTTACAACACTATCAAATCATTACAAAGAACTATCAACGAAGTAAATTTGTTAAACGCAAAATTATTATTCGCTAACAAATTGTTCAGAGCTCATAATATGACTAACGAACAAAAAATTAAAGTTATCGAAACGTTAGATAGAACAAAATCGGTAAGAGAGGTTAAATTGGTATTCTCTACATTAGCAGAGAACTTCAAATACACTTCAATTAACAAAAACGCTAAGAAAACAATCAAAGAAGGAATCGCTAGTAAAGTAGTTAAATCTACTAAGCCAGCAGTAGCTAGAACAGTAATTTCTGAATCAGCTCAAATTTCTGATAGATTTAAGAAATTAGCAGGTATTATTAAGTAATTAACAAAAAAAATAAATTAATCCAAAATGGACTTAAAAAAATTAATGAACGGCGCAAACCCACAAAGCGTAATGCTTGAGCAAACTCGTGGTTTGAAAGCTAAATGGGAAAAAACAGGTTTGTTAGAGAACGCAGGTTCTGATACAACCAAGCATGGTATGGCAGTAATGTTAGAAAACCAAGCAAAACAATTATTAGATGAGGCAACTCGTACAGGTACATCTTCAGGTTCTGAAGAGTGGGCTGGTGTAGCATTACCTTTGGTAAGAAGAATCTTCGGTTCTATTGCAGCGAAAGAATTCGTTTCAGTTCAACCAATGAACTTACCTTCAGGTCTTATTTTTTATATGGATTTCAAATATGGTTCAAACCCAGCAGGTAATCCAAACTTTACAGGTTCTTCATTATTCGGTAATGGTGGAACTTTTGGTAAAGATTCACAATCACCAGCAGGTAACAAATTAGGTTCAACTCAAGTAGCTGAAGGTGGTTTGTATGGTGCAGGTAGATTTGGATACACAATCAATAACGCAACTGCTGGTATTGCTGCAACTTTTGCATCAGCATCTTTAGCAGATATTGATTATGATTTATCAAACGCTACAGTTTCAGCATCTTTTGCAGCTAACACTTTGAAAAAAGTTGTAGTAGCATTACCAGCTGATGCTGATTTTAATGGTATTAGAGCTTTCGAACCAACAACAACTACTGGTTCTGTAACTTTCCATCCTCAATATACAACTAAGAATGGTTCTAACGTTGAATTTGTTGCAGTTGCAACCGGTTTAACTAACTTAGCAAATCTTGGTGTATCTTTAGCATATCATGTACAACCTACTGATATCACTCGTGGAGATTTTGAAGATAGAGGTTCTAACTTAGCAATCCCAGAGATTGAATTAGAATTGAAATCAGAACCAATCGTTGCTAAGACTCGTAAGTTAAAAGCAATTTGGACTCCTGAATTGGCACAAGATTTGAACGCATACCACTCTGTAGATGCAGAAGCTGAATTGACTCAAATGTTAAGTGAGTACATCTCTTTAGAAATCGATTTAGAAATCTTAGAAATGTTACAACAAAACGCTTTCACAACTGAATATTGGTCAGCAAAAGTTGGATACGATTGGAATGGTGCTGGATTTTCAGTAGATGCTGATGCAGTTTCTTCTGGTGCATACCAAAAGAATACTTGGTTCCAGACTTTAGGTATTAAATTACAAAAAGTTTCTAACAAGATTCACCAATTAACAATGAGAGGTGGAGCAAACTTCGTTGTATGTTCTCCAAACGTGGCAACTATCTTAGAATCAATGAACGGATTCTCTGCTAACCCAGGTAAAGATGCAACAACATTCTCTGCAGGTGTAACTAATATCGGTTCTATCTCAAATAGATACGATGTTTACAAAAACCCTTATATGACTGAGAACGTATTATTAATGGGATTCAAAGGTTCTAACTTCTTCGAAACCGGAGCAGTTTACGCACCTTATGTACCATTGATTATGACTCCTTTAGTGTACGACCCAACTAACTTCACTCCAAGAAGAGGAGTTATGACTCGTTACGCTAAGAAAATAGTAAGACCAGAATTCTACGGTAAAGTAGTAATCGCTGGTTTAGAAACTCTTTAATCTTAACGGATTAGGATAATCGGAAAGAGGGGATAGAAATATCTCCTCTTTTTTTGTCAAAAATTTAAATAAAATAAAGTAAACTAAGAAAGAGTGGTTAGAAATATCCACTCTTTTTTTATTTCTATATTTATATGTAAATATAATTGGATTAATATGTCTCAAAATTTAAAATGGACCGGCAGTGGTTCTGCTATATCGGGCTCAACACCATTTGGTATTTACGATAGTGATACCGACTTTAAAAACGATGGACCAAAGACGGCTGGGTGGTGTGCAACACGATTAGGATATCCCGTAGTTGATGTAGAATTAATTGATACACAATTTTATGCTTGTTTCGAAGAATCTGTTTCAGAATATTCAGCACAAGTAAATCAATTCAATCTTAGAAACAACTTAGATATTTTAAGAGGACAGAAAAAGCAATCAGCTGGAGGTAGGAGTAATTATTCGCAAACATTAGTTGATGGTTCATTTCTTCCAACCATAGTTCGTATGTCCCAACAATATGGTACATTGGCAGAAGTTGGTGGTAATATTGCTATTAAGAAAGCATATATTGATTTAATTCCAGGTCAGCAAAAATATAATTTAATGAGTGCATCTGTGGATGTAAACACATCTGGCTCATTTACAACTATATTTAGTGGTTCATCTACAATAGATGTAACTAGGGTTTATCACGAGGCAACTCCGGCAATTCAAAGATTTTTTGACCCATATTCAGTAGGTGGACAAGGTACATTAAATTTAATGGATGAAATGGGATTTGCAGAATTTTCACCCTCTGCACAATTCTTATTAATGCCATTATATGAAGATGCATTAAGAGTTCAGGCGATTGAATTAAATGACCATATTAGAAAATCACATCATAGTTTTAATATTGTTAATAATGTAATAGAAGTATTTCCTTTACCTAAAGAGGGATTTGGTACAACTAGATTGTATTTTGATTATATGAGTAGAGATTCATTTGAACAAGATTCTCAAACTATTCAAGCCAATTCACTTTCTGATTATTCTGATATTCCATATGATTTTATCCAATATAGTAATATAAATGATGTTGGTAAACAATGGGTTAGAAAATATACATTAGCATTATCTAAAGAATTATTAGGTGCAATTAGAGAGAAATATTCATCTATTCCGATTCCAGATGCAGATATCAGTTTAGATGGAGCAGCATTGAGAGCAGAGGCTCAAGTCGAAAAAGATATGTTGATAACACAATTAAGAGAAAACTTAGAAGAATTAAGTAGAAAAAATGTGATGACAAATAAAAACGATGAAGCCAATCATCAGCAAGATATGTTGAGAAAAGTTCCTTTAAAAATATATGTAGGATAATATGCCAAAATTTATTTCAGAGAGAGATGTAGCTTTTTTTAAAGGATTAGCTAGAGAAATAGTAGATGATGTAATACAAAATGCTATTGTTTTATTTAAAATAAACTTAAATGAAACGAAAGTAAATTTGTATGGAGAATCTATTAATAAAACTTGGCATCCAGGTGTTGAATTATATGCATTAATTAACAAAGAAAGTGAATCTTCTACATATGAAGGATTTGGACCAAATCAGATGCAAAATATAGAATTTAAAATAGATAGATTTATGTGTGAAGAAAAGAACTCGTATCCAGAAATTGGTGATGTAATTTTCTTTGATAGTGGTTATTATGAAATAGATAATACAGATGAACTACAATTTGTTGGAGGACAACCATATAATAGCTTTAGTATAGTATGTTCTACATTTTTGGTAAATAAATCAGTATTAAACATAGAAGAAAGAATTAATTAATATGTCTACAAATCCACTAAGACCCGATTTAAATAGGGCAAACGAAATAAAATCTGAAAAAGGGGATGTTAAGAAAAGTGTAGGTCTTTTTGATATAGACTATGCTATGATGACCTATTTGGAAGATACTGCTTTACCAAAATTAGATTATAATGGTAAATCGGTAAGTATTCCTGTTATATATGGCAATTCCGAAAGATGGGTAGGAGCAAGGAGACAAGGCGTTTATAGAGATAATAAGGGTAAAATACAATTACCACTTATGATGATACGAAGAACATCTATTGCAAAAGATGAAACGATGCCAATGTTAAATAGACACGTTTCATATCCAACTATAACAAAATATTCAAAAAATAATAGATACGATAGATTTACTGCATTAGGTGGCAATACTCAACCAAAATATGAATTGTTCAATATAGTAATGCCTGAATATGTTGAGGTTAACTATGAATGCATGGCTTGGACTGATTATACAGAACAACTTAATTCAGTAATTGAACAATTAAACTTTGCATCAACATATTGGGGAGATAAAGATAAATTTAAATTCAGAACACAAGTATCTGATTATAATGTTATAAATGAAGTTGGTGAAGGAACTCAAAGAATTAATAGAGTTGAATTTACATTGAATGTAAAAGCATATTTACTTCCTGAAAAGTTTGATGGAGAATTGACAACTAAAAAATCAATGTCAATTAAAAAAGTTGTCATATCAACTGAAGTAGATGTAACTGCAAATGGTAGATTAGAAGGATTATTAACAACACCATCGCCATATTATGATAACAAAGATTTAATTGATTTTCTTTCAATAAATAATAGTAAAGCACAAAATCCTGTTTCAAATAATACTATAACATTTACAGGTATTAAATTAATAGAAGCACCTACTCAATTACAATCAGTAATATCGGCTGGATTAACAGTAAATAGCTTAACATATGATATTAAAGTTTATATAAATGGTGTTAGATATTATCAAACTACACATTTTACGTGTACAGGTACTTCAAATACTTTAACAATTAATTTTATTTCTGCTAATTTAGGATTTAATGTAACTTCAACTGATGAAATTATTATAACTGGTAAATTCATAAATGTATAATGAAAAGAAGCCTTTTAGATATAACACAAAAAATCAGTAGAAACCCAGGTAAAGCCGTTTTAACTCCAAAAGATTTAACAAACGCAACTCATTTTATTTTTGAAGCTACGGGTTGGAGATTTGTAGATATATTAAGAGAAATTGAATACAGAACTACACAAGATAGATTACAAGTTTATATTAACACACAAAGTATAAGTGCAAGAGATTATATAGTTGAAGAAGGTGGGAGTGGTTTACTGATTAAATTTATAAAATCTAATTTTGAATTTAATTTGGATGATGATGATTATATTGAAGTAAAAGGAGATATAGAACAATATGCTTAAACAATTTAATTCAAATAGTAGAAAACTGAATAGGATTATACCAAAAATAAATCCTAATAATTTAGTGTCTACTGATTTGACAGGAAGTTTGTTAAATATAGAACTACCATCATCAGCTTCATATCAATCATATACCCGTTCTAATCCAAATCCAATAAAAGTTGTAAATAACAAAACAATTATATCAGAGTTTTATCAAGAGATATTAGAACATAGTGCAAGATATGTACAAAGAAATGTTGATACATTTGACAACAATGCAAATACATTAACAATATATAATGTTACATTAGATTATGGAACGGAAGGAGCATCACCTAATAATTTTGAAGTATTAGTATTTGGTTTACATATTCCAGGAAACTATACAATTAAAGAAGTTGGAAATAATGTAGTAATAACTTTAAATGAACAATACATAGATTACGATAATGTGACTATAAATGATATTTATGTTATGGGAAAATTGGTAGATGTACCAGTTGCAACCGAAGATGACTCAATAATAATAACCGAAAGTGGTTTAGACATAATAATATAGTAAATGGCAAACTCAAGAAAAAAAATATCCGAATTACCCGCATTAAGTGTTGCATCCTTAGATACAACATTTGTACTTGGTATTTCAGGTAGCACAACATATAAAATTTCTATAAATAATCTAACATCTTCATTGGATGGTGCATTTGCAACGGACTTAGTAACTAATGCATTAAGTAGTTCATTAAATAGTAAATTATCTACATCATCTTTCAATTCTTATACAGCATCAGCTATAAATGGTACGATTAGTGGTTCATCACAATTGACAAGTTCATTTGATATAAGATACACTTTAAGTGGTAGTGTTGCAGCGGGAACAATAAGTAGTTCTGCACAAATAACTTCATTTGGTTTTATTAGTGCATCAACAACACCCGCAGGAACTATATCAAGTTCTGCACAAATTACATCATTAGGATTTGTAAGTGGAAGTTATGCAACAACTGGTTCAAATACTTTTAATGGTAACCAAATTATAAGTGGTTCATTAAAAACAAACGAAACCCAAATAAGTTTAGGATTTAGAGCGGGAAGTTCAACTCAAGGATATGGTGGTATAGCAATTGGAGCAAATGCAGCAACAAGTTCACAAGGCCAAAATGCCATAGCGATAGGAATTGAAGCAGGAGAACAATCACAAGGCATATATTCAGTAGCATTGGGTAATGGTGCTGGAAAAATACAACAAGGGCAATCTTCAGTTTCTATTGGAGGAAGTGCAGGTATCCAAAATCAAAGCCCTAATGCAGTTGCAGTTGGGGATAGAGCGGGAGCATATCAACAAGGTAGCGGCTCAATTGCAATTGGATATAAGGCTGGAGAATTCTACCAACCAAATAATACAATTATTATAGATGCTAATGGTGGTGATGCTGCATTTGGTTTAACACAGACTGGTAGTTTTTATGTTTCACCTATACGAAATGCAAGTGGTACTGATGGTGCATTACAATATAACGCAACAACAAAAGAAATAACATATTCCGATAAATTTGAAAATAAAGGAACGGGAATCCTTAGTGGTTCAGCACAAATAACTGCATTTGGATTTATAAGTTCGTCAGCAGCAATACCGGCCGGAACTATTAGTGGTTCATCACAATTAACAAGTTCGTTTGATACAAGATATTTGAATACGGGTGGAGATGGTGTAATAAGTGGTTCTGCACAATTACCATCGGGTTTAATAAGTGGTTCAACTCAATTAACAACGGCATTCCCATCAAAAACAACGGGAGCTTGGTCGGCACCAGCAGGAGCATCTACACAAAGTTTTACAGTAGAAGCCGGTGCTTCATATACAATGTGGGTAAATGGTAATATTCCAAATGGTATTATAACTTGGAACGCAACTGTAACAACATCAAATACCAATGTTCCGGTAGTTGGTTCTCAATATGGTTGGTATTACACAGCAGGTAATGCATTAGTTTTAACTGCAATGCCTGACCAAATTATAGGTACAACTAATACTCTCATATCTTCCCCATCATCATACGCACCAAATACTTCAAATGTATTTAAGTTTGGTATAACAAATAATAGTGGAACAACTCAAACAATTAATTACGGATATATAAAACTATCTTAACGATATTTATAGGATATGGCAAACTTAATAAGATTAAAACAAATAGAGAGTGGTTCTGCATTGAGTACCGCAGCATCGGTTGGTACAGATTTTAGTGCATCGGTAAATACGATTGTATCTCAATCATTGGAATCATCTTTATCACAATCTATTATAAATATTATAACAAATAATGTAGGAGCAACTTTACCAGCTGGGGTTGTATCTGGTTCATCTCAAATATACATTAGTGGAACAATTGGATATAGTGATATAGCAACGGATATAGAAGTAGCAGTAATAAGTTCTTCTTTATCGGCATCACAAGTTTTAATATCTTCTTCTATAAGTTCTTCAATTGCTGCAACATTAAGTGGAAGTTCATTATCTGTTACCGCATTAAGTCAATCAGTAAGTGCGAGTTTAAGAGCCATAACTACATCTTATACAACAACTGCATCTTTCCATTCATACACATCATCATTAGGAGATACATTTGCAACCGATTTGGAAGTATATCTTACTTCTTCAAACATTATTGACCAAGGAGAGTTTTAAATAATTAAAAGTTATACTTATAGATAATAAAGTAAATTAAGAATAATATAGATGGCTCAATTAATACAGCATAAAAGAGGTAGATTAGAAAGATTATCGATAATTACGGGTTCTCTACAAAAAGGAGAAATCTTAATTGTAACCGGTTCATCTAATATTACTTCATCAAATGGTTCATCTATTATATTCGCAGCAACTGAAAGTGGTTCAGTTCAAGCTACCAATAGATTTATAATAGGTAGTTCGGCACCAAATGTATTTCCTGCATCGACTTATGGTGGTTTAGTAAATGGAGTTCCTTATTACGATAGTGGTAGTGGAACTTTATATTTGTTAGGAAACGATGGTAATACTCCAATCAACTTAACAGGTAACATTAGTAATTTTAGTTCATCGGTTGCAACATCATTTTCAGCAAGTAATGCAACTTTAGCAAGTGTGACTGGCGATTTTAGTTCTTCGGTAGCAACATCATTTAGCGCGAGTAATGCAACTTTAAATACTTTAAGTTCTTCTATTTCCCAATCTATTATTGATATTGTAAGTGCATCATTAAGTAGTTCTTTATCAGTTATAGCAACCGATATAGAAGTTGCAATTGTTAGTGCATCAGTATCTTCATCTCAAGCTTTAATATCTTCTTCTATAAGTTCTTCAATTGCAGAAACTTTAAGTGGAAGTGCGGCATCAATTACAAGTTTAAGTTCATCAGTATCGGCATCATTGGCAACTTTGAGTGCAAGTAGTGGTTTCATTAACTATGTAACTAATAGTGTTCAAAATCTTACTGGTATAGAAGTTGCAGATTTCGATAGTAATACCGCAGTAACATTCGTAGATGGAGTTCTTAAATTTATTTTTGGAACACCAACACAACCAACATCGGTGGCAGCATCTACAAGTGGATTTGCAACTGACAGATTTAATAATGTAACAGATGTATATTCAGTTAATGGAACTTGGAGTAATCAAGGATATACATTAGTAAGTGCATCTTTATACGAAGGTGCAACTCTATTAACACAAGTTGGTAGTGGAACATCTTTAACATATAGTACGACAACATCGGGTTCTCACACATATAGATTAGAATATACGGCAAGTTCTCCATTAGATGGTAGTTTATATAAAACATCAACTACTACAACAGGAACAGTATCTAAAACAAATCCTGCAGCACCTACATTGACACCAACTACAACAATTCAATTAGGAACTACTTCAAATCAAATTGAACAAGGTGCAACTGGTAGTATTTCATTTACATCATCATCAGCAAATCCATCTAATAATTGGAATTTGACAAGTGTGACAACAAATGTGGCATCACCTTATTATGTAACAGGTTCGGCAACGGGTTCTACTTCAATTAGTTTAACTGCAACTGCAAACTACGCATCTCCAACAGGTGAGAATATTCCTGATACTACAACAACATCAACCGCAACTACTACATATACAAAAATTAGAAGTTTAAGATATGGTGCAAGTACGGCAACATCATTTACTGCAGGAGAATTAGAAAATATTGGTGCATGGGATACTACATTGGGTGGAACGATAGGAACGATTGCAAAAGGTACAACAACGGCAAGTGGACAAAGTGTAACAATAAGTTGGACTGGTGATAAATACCATTATATAGTATTTAATAGTTCACTATCAAACTTAACAAATATCACAACAGGTGGGTTTGGTGTATTTGGTTCGTTTACATTAACGACGGTTGGTAGTTATAAAGTTTATAGGATAGGTACTTTGCAAGCAGGTGGTGCAGGAAGTAGCATAACATATGTATTAACATAAAATAGAACAATAAGAAATGGCAATTATATTACCTAGTGGTTTTAACATAACGAATAGTGACCCGGTTGATGCTAGATTTAGTTTAGCAAATCAGGCAGCTCGTTATGCTTTATCAGCTGCTAATATTTATAAGGGATTAGTTGTATTTCAACAAGATGATTCTACATTATTTGTATTAACTGATACTACAAATGTAGGAAATGTGAATGGTTGGACACAAATACAAATAGGAAGTGTTGTATCAAATCTTCCAAGTGGTATTATAAGTAGTTCTCAACAAGTCATTGATATATTTAACGCAAACTTCACATCAGGTTCTACAATGGCATCAACAGTAGATACCACATTTGCAACTGATGCAGAGTTATTTGTTACATCTTCAAACTTAGATGCAGGGGAGTTTTAACATTAAAAAATAAAATATATAAAATATAATGTATTTTACTTAATGGTTACTTAAAAAATTAATATTTATATCGGAATACTATATAATAACGCAGTAGAATAACAAAATAGAATAACCAATCCAAAAATATGGCACAAATCATTAGACACAGACGTGGTAGTTTAGAATCCCTTTCAGCAGCAACGGCATCGTTCCAAAAAGGTGAATTAATAATTGTATCCGGCTCATCAAATCTT
>Ga0208923_1000305_pt1 | contig 11247 bp, 15 predicted proteins | sample ColrivemetaGS575_FD_187620 | JGI IMG/M metagenome (GOLD analysis project Ga0208923, IMG submission 187620) | Estuarine microbial communities from the Columbia River estuary - Freshwater metaG S.575 (SPAdes) (version 2) | ecosystem: Environmental > Aquatic > Marine > Intertidal zone > Estuary ...
ATCAGGATTTTTGATTGGCTTACATTTTACCCAAGCATCAGAATGTGAAATAACTCCTGAGGGTAAGTTAGAATCAATAGTAGATATATCAACGTTCTCATAATTCTTCTTGATTAAATTATCAATTACGGTGAAAATCTTGGGCATAGAAAACGGTGGGCGCTTTACACCTTGGCGATACTTTTGGTAAAATCCCCACTTTGATTCTGTATATAAAAAAGCAAAATCGGATGGGCTTATATTAATTGTTTGCATTTTAACCTCTGTATAAGTTTACCATATCAAATTACACTAGCAATACCTTGACAAATGTAATTTTGATTCTATAATATAGAAGATGTTCAAGCATCGAATGAAAAAAGAGGTTATATAACTATGTCAGATGAAGTTGATGTTGTTGCTGACGAGCAACCAACAGTAAGCCACGAGGATTATCTTGAGTTGGTTTCTATGCGCCAAGCGGTTCTTGAATTGAAGGCACAGAAGGCAGACGTTCTTGAGTTCGTTAATGTTGCACAGCAGTATGCTGCACGTCTACAGCAAGCACAAGAGCAATTGAATCTTCTCAACGATGGTATCAATGAGAACACACAAGCTCTTCAGGACAAGATGAAGTCAGTTGTTGAGCCACTTGGTGTTTCAGGTGAGTTCACAATTACCGATACCGAGCCTCACTACGTTGTTGCAAACACCAATGCACCAGTAGCAGTTGGCGAGGAAGTACAAGCTTAATTTAAGCTTAGACAAATTAAAAGCAGGTCTTACGACCTGCTTTTAATTTTTTATGATGGGATAAAAAGATTCTTCAGTTATAATTCCAACTCGATTTGAAGATAAATCAATAGAAATATCCCATAGTGTTGAGAAAAATACTCTTTCTCTTTTAATTTCTAAATAATCCGAAACACACTCAACGAAGAAATCATTAAGCTTCCACATTTGAGGGATTTGTTCAATGAAGTTGACCATATTTAAAGTTTGTTTTAAATATGAAATATAAGGATGATTTCCAAAGTCTTCATCGTCTCTGAAATCAACAATAATAATTTTGCTCATGACTATTCCTTTTTAGTTTTAGCTTTTTTCTTCGCCTCCTTTATTGCTTCCTTTTCGATTTTTTCATTTCTGTAATCTTCTTTAGGATGTTTGAATCTTTTTAACTCGACTTCTATTCTTGGATTTTCTTTATCATAGTGGATCATATGCTCACCATTATCAACCCAATGAATCCACATATCGTCTTTTATAATTCCATGTGCTTGAATAATGTCCCCGTTAGCTTGTTGATATCCACATTCATCACCAACAATCCAGGAATCTAAATAAACATTTAATTTAATTGATATTCCAAAGTCAATAGGGTCATAGCCATATTCTTTCCAGATTGATTCACAGTATGACTTACAATGCTTTTCATATTTTTCGTAAAGCAAAGACGGCAAGATTCTAGTAAAACCACCTCGTCTTACTACTCTTTGTGATGTTTTTTTAGTTGCTGGACGGCCTGGAATATTAAATGACAAAATTAACGTGTCATTAGGCAGACTTTCTAAATGTTTGTTTTTATCGGATTCTTCACTAAATGCATAAATAAATGAAAGATGTTCAGGAGTCATACATTATTTGTACATTTTAAACACTTTCTAGTAAGAATGAATCCTTATTGAAAAACGCAGCAAAGTCAACATTTGCAGTAATAATATTATTTTGCTGCATATTGAATTCCATTTTTGTAATTACTGCATAAGTACCAAGTATTAAAAATCTAGGATTGTCAAATGGAGCAATAACTAATTGAGCACCACCAGCTGTGTAATTCAAAACACCAGGAGTTTGCTCTGAACCAAATATAATTTCAGGATTGTCTAAGATTGTAGCGTATTGTGTTGGTGTGATAGCTAATTTGATACTTCCACTTGCTGAATATCCTCTTACAGCAAATCTTGGGGCTTGTGTTGAATTGAGTATGTAAACTTTATCTATATCGAAGTTTATGTTAATGTTTCCAGAGAGAATATTGTAACGAAAATCATCAGTTACACCAATCGGTCCAAGAGTAAACTTAGTATCATAAAATCTTGCTGTGCGAGCGTACAAATTATCTGGTGCAGCTATAGCGTAAGTAGCAATATCTACCCTATTGTCACCTTCAAAGTTAGCTGTTGCTTTTACAGCTTCAGCGCTGATGTCAATTTGTGCACCTTTCAATAAGTATGCGTTTCCATCTACATTATTAAAAAATGTATTTGGTATTGTAGCAGATTGATATTCAGTGTAATGCTTTATTAAATCAAAAACATCAAAAACTTCAGCATCTGTATAGCCAATTAAAACAGGGGCAGACACAGATGAGGTGTAATATTTGCCACCAATATCCATAATATGAGTGCCAATATCGCCTTGTATTGCCCCTTTATTTTGAGCCTCTTGAACTTTAGCTTGAGTAAAAGATTCAGCAATGCAAATACCAAAACGATCAAAACTAATTGTATACCAGTTAGATAAAAATTCACTGTTTAATAATGGCATTGAAATCTCCTAAATAACACTTGTATATGTGTTAAACCTCAAACTAACAGTAGTAATACCTTCTTTCATCATAACACTAATTGAGTTGTTAAGGCTTGAAAGTCCTACTTTTACAAATCTACCATCAGAAAAGATTAAAGCTAAATTAACCTTATCTCTTACCAACTGCATAAAATTTTGACCAGGAATGAGCTTGGTATCATCGTTTTGCGCTGGGAACAAAAATGTATCTAACTTATCTGCTGGAATAATTAATTCTACTTCGCCTTCAACAGAATAACCTTTTGGCTCATAAAATGGTATAGAAGTGTTAGCATTTAAAAAGAACATTCTATTGTAATCAAAATCAAAAGTTATCTTTGCATTTCGAACAACATATTTTTCGCCATTTTCATGAACGTACAAACTGACATCATAATTTCTAACAGTTCTAGCTCTGAAATTATGTTTATCAGCTTTTTTATTAGTAATGGTTGGTTCTAATAAAGCTGTTTCAGGATCTTTTGTGTCTGAATTACTTAATGTATCACTCTTTAAAATGTTAAACTTGAAATCATATTTACAATTATAAATTAAATTAAGACTTGCAGCATTTGTACTACTCAAATCAAAGATAGCTTTTTGGAGTAAATCTTTTTGTTTAAGTCTTGATGGATGCGTAGGATCATTAGCTACAACTTCGCTTATGTCATTGTAAAAAGTTCTTAGCTTGTTATATGAATCTGAAAAAACTGCAAGGATATCCTGAAAAGTTTCTTTAGTATCGTCATCTTGTTCTAGAATTAAAATAGGCGATCTAAGGTCTGTTGTCCAAGTTGTGTCTGTAGCTCCCATTACATGAGTGCCAGCTTCACCTTGAATTAAATCTTTCTTATTTTGGTTAACAGAAAAAGTTGACGTTAGATTTTCAATGACATAAAAAACATCTGTATCAACATCTTTAAGTTTGTACCAATTACTAATATAGTTTGAAGAAAGAATTGGCATTATTTAATTCCGAGTTTCTTGTACCTTTTGACATTGAAGGATCTTCTCATTAATTCAGGTCTAATAACACCCTTCATAATTTCATTGATCATATTTTTCAATTCAAGCATAGGAACATTCATTCTTCCAGATTCAATGCTTTCTTTGATAGTTTCGAGAGCACCTATTCTATTAGCGAACTTTTCTGAAGCAAGTGTTTGTTCTAAAGCATTTTTAAAGTTAGCTAATGGAGAATTACGCATAGATATAATTTCTTCATTGAGCTCTTGTATTTTTTGATATGAAGCTGGATTAGGGTTGTAAAGCAACTCTCTCTTTTCAGTTTCTAATTCTTCAAGATATTGCATATGCTCAAAACATGTACGTCTGCTAAATGTATCTGAACCACCATACTGAGCTATTGTTGTTTTCAATCCTTCAGAAACCTTAACATAAGTGATATAAGATTCAACAACATTAATTTGCATTGCAGTTTTAGAATTAAATCTAGTTTTGAAGAAATTGTTTGAATCCAAGTATTCAATACCTGGACAGTTATTTTCATCAGGACAATTAGCTGTGTAAACTTTAATCATGTTCAAAGCTTTACATGCATTTTCATTTTTGTCATAATGGTAAATAATTGATTTAGTATTCAATTTTTCAGCAACAGACATTCCATCTTTAAGGTCTTGCGGATTAAAGTGAAGTGCTGTTGTGTTAAGCATATGACCAATTATATTTTGAGTGAATACTTTCCATTCAGATCTCAGTTTGTACATTTGAGCACCAGAAACTAAACTTCCTGGAACAATAGGTGTTTGTTCTGAATCTGAAGTTGAATGTGTAGCAGGGGACCCATCAGGCATTGTCCATTCAATATCAGGATCAAACCCGACTACTGAATCTTCACCACCAGACCATCCAAAATATTCACCAACTAAAACAATCTTCTTTTTAATTACTGGTAAACCTTGATTGTCCAAGCCTTCTAAAATATCACAAGGGATAGTAAAGTCAACAATAAAAGATTTATTTGTTGGACAACCTACAGGTGTTTTCATTGAGATTGGCATTGGAATAGCATCTAAATTGAACTCTTGTCTCAATAATTCAAGCATAGATCCTTCGTCGTTAGATAATATCTTAAAATTAAACTCAGCATATCTTTCATCTAATTTTGCTAAGAATGTAGAATTAATAATTTCAGAAACATAATTTAAACCAGCTGCATCTAAGTCAGCAGTAAAACTATTTGGTCTTCTTTGAGAAATATTTACGAAGTAGTATCTAATAAGTTTTGAGGCAGCATCTGATAAAGCAGGTTCAACTTTAATTAAATTGCCATCAGCATCTCTTTCAAAATCTCTTTCTACAATTGATAAAACATGCTCATTGTCATATCCATCCGTGACAACTTTTTTGAGTTGAGCTATTCTGTAGTCAAATGCTTCTTTGTCAGTAAAAGGAGTACCATCTGGTTTCTTATCTGGAGTAAAGAATGTTTTTCTATCAACAGCTCCAGAAAAATCAACTCCAGCCTGCTCTAGCATATTTTTAAGATTCCAAACTATTGGTTGATCAATAAGGTGTGCATATTGCTCTACGCCTTCTTGGTTAGGGTTTTTAGCTAATATTGCATTCCAAGGTCTAATTTTAGCTTGTCCTAGTGATGCTGTAGTTTGCTTCATTAACTTAATTTCTTCAGCAAGCTTCATCAAATCAGGAGGGCTAACTCTTTCAACTAATGACCCTCTACTATCATTAACTCCAATTGAGGAATATGCTTTTATGACAGAATCCATTTTGGCTGTATTAGGAGCAACTAGAATACATGCCAAGATATCATCAAACTCTAACCCTGGAAAAGTATCCAAAAGTCTTTCAGCGTCAGCATTAAATCTAACTTTTACTTCAGATCTCTTTTCCGCAATTTCTTCAGCAATAAAGTGTTTAGCTGCAGCAATTTCTTGTTTAGTCTTTAAACTCAATAATTCAGAAATATCAGGAATTGCTCTAGACTTTTTACTATATAGAGGAATCAACTTTTGAACAACAATGAGTTTTTTTCTTTTAAGTAATCTGGCAATAATTTTATTTACAGCTTCTTCTGGTGAAACATTTGAGCCTTCAATTTGTTGTAGCTTAGCCATCATATCTCTCAAAGCTGGGATAGTTTTGGCATAAGGCATCAATCTCTTTTTAGTTTCTTCAGACTCTTTAGAAACATCTCCACCTAATATTCTATATAATTGTGGGACAGTTAGGTCTTTGAGTTCTTTAGTTACATTTGTTTCTAACCATTTAATTTTTTCTTCAATAGTCTGTCCAGGTATTTGTTCTGGTTTGAGAGGTTTATCTAATGGCTGTGCAAAGCGGAAATTGTTTTTCATTTAACTTACCTTGATTAAGTTTTACAGTTAATAATAACTTCTTTCAAAGGATGCCCAGCCCCTTTAATTGCTTTTTCTAGCAACAATGCGTAGAATATATTAAGTAACTTTAAAAAGGAGTTAAAAATGGATACTACAAGTTGGATTGGTATTATTTTTGGGATTTTGGTCTCAGTATGGGCCAGTAAAAGAGGGTATGCTTGGTGGGCCTATATTCTTGCAAGTCCCATTATTGGTGCTATTGCTTTGGGTATTTTACCAGATCTTTCTAACCCTGAGAAGGTTTATGAAAACAAGGAAGAGCTTGTTCGTAAAGGCAACACCACTGGTATGGTTATTTCTGGTTTTACTCTTGGATTTTTAATTTTGGCTGGGGCACTTAGCGGAGCAATTAAGTAATGTCAAATTACAATCTTGAACGTGGACAAGATCTTTATTTTAAAGAGCTTAACAAATTGGCTAAAGATTGCCCTGAGCTGTCTGAAGACATTTTAAAACTTGGCGCTTTATTTGGAATTAATGTCGGTGTTATGCAAGAAAAAAGCCCAAGCAAAGATTTTAATTTTGATGATGAAACATGTATGCTTTCTTATGAATGGACTCCGTCATATAAGAAGCTTTCAGTAGCTGTAAAGAACACTGCTGAAATCAACAATAAAGCGGAAGAAAAGATGTCTTACAGGCAAATGGTAGAACAAGTATTTCAATCATATCCTAAGCAACTTGTATTCAATTCAACCAATGGTATTAAAACTACTGAAGACATTCAAAATGATTCTTCTTATCAAGAGATTTTGTCTAATAGCCAGGAAGTGTTTAATCTTGTTGAAGCAGATGACCTTGATGGTATTGCATACGACGATATCAATCTGTTAGAAGATTTAGCGGAATACTTGGAAGAAGATGATGCTTTTACAGACGAAGGCAAACGTGCTCTAGGCTTAATTGAAGAAGGTTACGATTCCACCGAGCTTATTGGAATTGATGGTGAAACAGTCAGGAAAATTAAGTCAGAATACTTGACTGGTGAAGTTAAGATTGATGATGATGGAAATTATGTTATTGTTTGTCCATACACAGGCAGTAGCGAAGTTTATCAAATATCAACTAATTTGTTTGCTAGTTATGAAACTGATCAGCCATTTAAAATAAAAATGAGCTTGGCTGACACTGCTGAGTAAAAAGGAGGACTTTTCAGTCCTCCTTTTCATCTTCTAACACTGCTGCAAATACAGGCGAATTATTTTCATATAAGTAGTTAACTTTTTGTTCTATACTGTCAAGTTTATTTATAATTTTTGTGAGTAAATCTTTTATATCTTTTGAATGTCTAGAATTTGATTGTAAAATTGAACCTACAATTTCAGTTACTTCTGAAAGAGTAATCACTTCATTATTTGCTTTTTCTATCAATAGGTCTAATCTAGATTGTGTCATTATCAGTCTCTGCAGGTTCATTAGTTCCAACTAAGGTAGTTAAGTTGTCAATTTTTTTAGTGTTGTCAGATATATCATCTGCTTGTATTTCGTTTTCAGAATTAATTGTTGGAATCTTATTTGAAATTTCTTTAGATTTTCTTTCATTTGCTAAAACTTTACCAAGAAGATCATTTAATCTTTTTTCTACAGTGCTTTGATTTTGATTATTTTGGGCTCCTGGTGAAAGAACATTAGTATCATCTGCAGAATCTGATTTCTTTTGCTTTAACATATTTCTAATTTGAGCTGTTTCAAATGTGTTTAATGGAGCATTATTATTTACAATTGTAGGTAATAAATTAGGGCTCATTAGTGTTTTTGGAAGTATCTGAGCAATTTTAATTAATTCAGAATCTAATTCATCAGCTAATTTAAAAAATCCAAGCTTTTCTAATTCTTTAATTTTGTATGTAATTTCTTTCATCTTTTTGAGCCACGTATGTTAATTTTTGGGAATGATTGATTGTTTTCTGCGCTGGGTGCGTATGATACTAAATTGACTATTTCATCCAATTTCTTTCTTGCTTTAACAGTTTCTTCAGTTTGCACGTTTGTATCAGTAATGAATGATCTCAATTCATACAACTCTACTAATAACATATCCTTGTCAATTCGAATGATCATAATTATAATTTATACGAGAGTTATATAAAATCCTTATGTATCCAGACTTTGAAAAAACTAAAATCATAGACAACGTAGTTTATTGTAACATTGGTCAAAGCTTACAATTAAACTCTTTTGGCTTTTCATTTAATGACATAAATGATGTTAAATTAAATAAACAAATATCAATAACTGTCAATAATGTCAAACATACAAGGGTTTGTAGTTTAATACAAGATGTAGATAAAAATCTTTATTTAAGATTTAGAAGAATTACAGAAGATTTTGAAGACAACATGATTTGTCAATTTTTCTATAAATCCAAAGATTTTAAGTGCGCTTCTTGTAATCAATTTTATCAAGGTCAAGATTTAAAAGATCCTTGTTGCTCCATGAAATCAAACTTAATAATTTTCAACACCTGTGAAATATATCAAATAGACTTCTTATCAGTTTCTAATTTCAACTTCAAAAAAGGTTTATCTAAAGAAGAGTTTATGAGCTTGCATTTTGGTTCAGTTGTCGATACAATCATGTTAGGTGAGCCTGTATGAGTGAGATGAAAAAAATAAAATCGTTGACTTTGGAAAACTTTCAGTCACACAAACATCTATATGTAGAGTTTAGCGAAGAACTGACCATTATTACTGGGACTAATAATTCTGGTAAAACTGCAATTTTCAGAGCTTTAGACTATATATATAATTTTGGAAAGAAAGGGCATGGAAGTTTTGACCCTTCTTATGTATCTCACAAAGCAGCATTTTGCAAAATTATTGTTGAGTTTGTAGATGGTACTAAACTTGTTAGAGTCAAAAGTGGCTCTAAAGGTGATAAAAACTCAATTCAAATTTACAACAGAGAAGATGAGTTGATATATGAAAAACTGAAAGCAGACAAAGCATATGATCAATTTGTCACTGATTTTTTAGGCAATCCAACTTATGATGAAGAGATGGGTTCTTTAGCCTTTGTTGAACAGAACCAGCCACCTTTCCTTATCTCATTAACTCCTCTCAAAATCCCAGAAGCTTTTGCAAGATTAATCAAGTCTTCAGATTTTGACAATGCTGTTAAGATCCTGAAATCTGAAAACAATACATATTCATCATCTGCCAAAACAATAGAATCAGATATTGTTGATTATGAACAAGACTTATTAGAATATGAAGGTCTTGATGATCTAATTAAAATTGTCGAAGAAAATGATGAAATAATTTTAGTGAATGACGAATTAGACATAACTATAAATAATCTTAACAAAATCCGAGAAGATGCATTAAATTACAGATCTAAAATTAAACTCTTAGAAAAGGAAAATGTAGCAGACCAAAATTTTCTTGACCAATTGGAAGATTTAGACTCATATATTGAATTGAAGCAAAAGATCAAAAATCTTAAAAATATCAAGGTTTCAATTGAAAACATGGAAAGCTCAATTGAACAGTTAGCTAAAGAAAATGAGAAAGATAGTTATTTAATTTCTGAAGAGTTTTTGAGTGTTTGGAATGGCTTGTCACTTACATATAAGGACATCAAAGATCTTACTAGCTATGATAATTCGTTTTCACTCAAAGAATCAACAATACAAACTCATGAACAATCAAATGAATCAGATGAAGTTAAAATTCAAAATTATCAAACCCAAATAGATAGTTATATCGAAGACAACAAAGCAATTTTAAGTGAAATTGATGTATGTCCTGTTTGTGATAAAAAGGTGAAAAATGACTAAAAAGATTTGTATTGTTGGCGATCCACATGTTGATAATAAACAGCCAACAAGCAGAACTGATAATTACATGGATGCATCTTTAGCAGACCTTAAATGTAGTTTGATTATTGCTTCCAAAAACAATTGCGATGCTATTGTTTTTTTGGGAGACATGTTTGATCGGAAGCAAGTTAATGCTGAAGTTACATCTAGGCTCATTGAGATACTAAATAAGAATGACTATGGAGACCCTTGGCCATTTAAAAAATATACTTTAATGGGTAATCACGACATAGATAATACTATTTCAAACTTAGACAAAACTTCTTTCTGGACTCTTATAGTTTCTGGGTGTATTGAGTATGTTAACGAAGTGCCTGAATTAGGATTAATTTTTGAGCACTGGAATGGTAGAATTGAAGAAACTATCTCAGATGGACTTTTCACTAAATATGATTTTCCTGTTATTTGCGCCCATGCTTACATTGCTGACCAGCCTACTCCTTTCGTTGGTGCTGCTATACTTGCTGATAGCTTTGCTGTCCACCCAAAAACAAGACTTATAGCTTCTGGTCACTTTCATTTTTCAATGGATGTTGATCGAACTGATAATGTCAAGTTTATTAATCCAGGGAGCTTGACACGTAGAAACTTTAAGAGCGATGATATAAACAGGCAAGTCAAAGTTGCAATTGTTGAATATGACCTAGAAGGCACATTTGCAAATGTAACATATGAAGATGTTTACACAGCACAGCCATACGAATCTATTTTTAACTTAGAAAAGAGAGAAGAGGCTAAAATAGTAAGACAAGAAGTTGCTGCGTTCACTAAGACTCTAAACAATATCAATTTTGACCGAATGACTTATTTGCAAGACCCTGTTGATCAAGTTATGACTACTGGAAAAGAATTAGAAATTGAAGACGATATCCTGGAAAATGCATGCAGAGCTTTAAATAAATTAAATGCGGAGAAAGTTTGATGACACTTTTAGAACAATATAATCAGAATCTTAAATACATTGAAGATCTTCAGAGAAAAAAGTCAAAGACTGAAGGCTCAATTGAAACTCGTAACAATGAAATTGCTAGAGTAAGAACAGAGATTTCTGATCTTTCTAGAACACTTAAGACTGAATATGGGCTTGATCCTAAAAATCTTAGTAGTAAAATTGATGAGTTAAAGAAAGAGTTTAACGACAACACTCAACTGATCAAAGAAAACTTGGAAAAATTAGAAGACACAGATGAGTGAATATCTTGATCTAAAACGTAAAAACATGCTTCGCAAAAATGATTTACTTGAGAAGCGTGGTGTTAGGAATACCATTATTAAGAATATTGATGATGCTAAAAACAAGCTCAAAAGTTACAATGAAAAGACTAGACTCAATAACAACTCAATTGATTTATTAAAGAGGATTTCATCTGAGCGTAGAGTTAGCATTGTAACCACCATTGAAGACATTACTACTAAGTTTGTTCAGCAAGTTTTTGGAGCTGATCATAAGTTTGCTTTTGCTGAAGATGGTGCTAATTTTGATAAGCTCAGCCCATT
>Ga0208923_1000319_pt1 | contig 10962 bp, 28 predicted proteins | sample ColrivemetaGS575_FD_187620 | JGI IMG/M metagenome (GOLD analysis project Ga0208923, IMG submission 187620) | Estuarine microbial communities from the Columbia River estuary - Freshwater metaG S.575 (SPAdes) (version 2) | ecosystem: Environmental > Aquatic > Marine > Intertidal zone > Estuary ...
ATGTTGGAACGGTTTGCCGCACAGAGTCTTGTGGAATCGGAAGGTGAATTAATTTTTAGCAAGGAAAAATTCGCCGAGTTGATTATTAAAGAATGTGCTAAGGTTGCTGATGAAAGTCTGAATATTATAACTATGAAACCAGAATGGCCTAGCAAATATATTAAAGAACATTTCGGAGTTGAATGATGAACGAACGAATTAAACAACTTGCCGAACAGGCTACTATATGTTATAGCAACGGACAAGAGCGAACCTTTGACAAAGAAAAGTTCGCCGAGTTGATTGTGCGGGAATGTGCTGAACAATCTATGTCTATTGGTCGTTATAATACACCAAGCGGTATCACACCAGATTTGGCCATTGCCATTGCTGTAGGATTAAAGAAACATTTCGGAGTTGAAGAATGAACGAACGAATTAAAGAACTTGCTAGAGAGGCTGGATTACTGGCATACAATCCAGAAGGACCGCCTACCAAACTAGAAAAGTTCGCCCAGTTGATTGTGAGAGAATGTCTGAAATTAAATTCAAAAGAATTGTCAATCACGGCCATTGAACGGTTGCTACCATTGTATCAAGAACATTTCGGAGTTGAAGAATGAAGAAAGATTGGGACACTGAAGAACAAGTAGATATGTTTGACAAGTTTCTTGACGACACATCAGATTCAAGGTCGCACAGCGTAATAACAGGTGCTTATGGTTACGATGAACTAGAATGGGAGGCCTTCCAGTATGGATGGAATGCTGCCAAGAAACAGTTTGGAGTTGAAGAATGACTAACGAAATCACAACAGAAATGCTGGACCGCACAATGGCATGGTGTGAGCAAAATGCATTTTGGGGCCGGGGTAGTGCCATACAGCGTATGCAGGATTTTTACTTTGAGCAGACTAGAGAATCCATTGCCGACGAATGGTCGCAAGGTGTTACAATAGCTGAACTTGAACAACGGTTAAAAGCGGTGCGTGTCAGCTACAGAGTATACTATTCCAAAGACAATCTTACTCGTCGACTGTTTATATTTCGTCCACACTGTACACCTCCGGAAAGGGACACTATGCTAGGCATGGGATTTGTCATTGCCAATGATGGTGACTCCGACAACATTCCTGATCAACCCGTAGAAGAACCGGTTGAAGGAGTTGAACTATGAGTGGTACGCCAGCAGACAAAGGTCCGGGCATAACGGGCTTTATTGAAATCTTTGAGGGCAGGCTCAACAAGATGAAACTGCACCTCAAAGCTGAATTGGGCAAGGCCAAACACGAGCGTGATAAACAGGCTATCAAACGCATTGTTGTGGATGCACGTAAACTCAACCGCACACTGAAAGAAATGCGCCAAGCCAATACTCGACTGTGTCCACACTGTGGAGAGAAACTGTGAACATTGTAAACATTAGAATAGAACTGAAAAATCCCTTTGACACTTGGGATTACTTCCGCAATCTTGGTTGTGTATCTGGAGCATTATTCGCTCACAAAGCATGGGAACTGGAGCACACTTATTACAGTCCTTTATTGTTTGATGCCAATGTGCGTTGGACACAGTGTCAAGATCATGCAGGCGTTGAAATTGAGATTGGTGTATTGGGATACGGCGTATCGTTTCGTATATATGACACACGCCATTGGAACCACATGGAAAAATGCTGGGAAACTCATGAGCACAGTGAAACTAACGGTTAGACAGTGGCGCGACATACGCAATGAGTTGCATACTGAACATCCAAAAAGTGTGTTCATGCTGAAACACAAGATGAAGTCTGTGTTGGGATTTGTTGTGCGTGAACACAACGATTGGGTTATCAAACCAGATGGCAGCTATGGCGAGCATTCAATCCGTCTTGACTTCTACAATAAAAACAAGTACACTATGTTTCTATTGAAGTTTTCGGAGATAATCAAATGCGAGAATTGATGCTTAAATACATTGACGGATTATGGAATCCAGGATTTGAGTATGAGTTTGAAACCACACAAATTGATGTGCATTTGTTGACTGACCCTGAGCTACTGAATCTGTTTATTGATATTGCAAGGAAATACTAATGGCAAAGAGAATTGGACCAATTGAACTGGATGGCGAAACAGCTGACAAGATCACATATCTTAATCTCAAAGACTATCGTGCTTATCTCAAAAATGAATTGGCGGACTGGAAGAAGAATCCCCGCACTGAAGACAATCCAGACGGGCAATGGCTACATCCAGAAGATGTTACAGGCAACATAATGCGCATTGAAGCATTAAATTTAATTATAAAGGACTTTACGTATGACAATTGAAGAACTACAACACATTTTCCGTTTTCAACTAACAGAAGATGAAAACTACACCCCAACAAACAAAGTGGACTACATGCTGTTCATAGGCCAAGCCCGTGACAGAATATTCCACGATGTTGACAAATTGGAATTGCTGTTGACCAGCTTGAAAGACTTTGAATTCCAAGGCTATCGAGATCGTACACCGCTGTTTGTCAAGCCAGATCCCAACGCAGGATGATTGAATTGAAACACGTTAACGTGGGCATGTTTAATTTGCCCGGCCTCACCTTTCCCAAAGATCCTTCACCAGACACTGTGGAAGAGATGATGGCCTGGGCAAAAGAAAATCATTGCGGCTATTGCGGCGGCCCACGCTTGTGGAGTTTCAAAACAGAAGCACAGAGGGATTGGTTTATACTGCGTTGGATAGACCATATACCCAAGGAAGACATTACGGAAAGTCAAGCATGAAAATTTACATTGATATGGACGATGTTGTGGCAGATTGGCATGCCGCAGCAGAACAGTTTTTGAAAATGCGATGGAGCAAAGACAACGAGCGCATTCCACAAGCGGATTGGGATCGCATCAAACACAACAGCCATTTTTATCGCAACTTGCCATTGAAAGAAGATGCCAAAACACTGGTTGAGTATTGCACAGATGCTGTGAAGATTGGCTTGGCTGAAGGCGTGTATTTTCTAACAGCATTACCACATGACTACAGCATGCCCTATACTGCACAGGACAAAGTGTGGTGGGCCAACGAACACTTCCCAGGTGTTCCTGTGTTCTTTGGGCCGTTCAGTCATGACAAATATCGTCATTGCAAGCCAGGTGATATCTTGATTGATGATCGCACCAGTAACTGTGAAGAATGGATTGCAGCAGGAGGCAAGGCACATATCTATCGCATATGGCCTGCTTGTGAGTATTGGTTAGAACAACGAATTTTGAACAAACGCATTGGCATCAATTATGAGGACCTTGACATTGTAGTCGCGAAAATGTATGACGAAGCTGGCAAAAAGTGAACTGATACACAGCCGTGGCATGGGCAAGTCATACGTCAATGATCTGCTAGTAAACTATTATGCCAACATGATGCATACACTTCCCAAAATTAAATGGCAACGATTGCCGGGACTCAAATTACAGGCCTATGTGGATGATATACGTCCGGAAAATCGACCCGGGCGTGGCCTGCGTGAAACGGATATGGATCCTGTACAGGCATGGACAGAAGAATGTGGTTGTGGAGTTCGTTTGAGTTTCAATGTTTGGTTGTTTAAAAACGAAAAACAAATCACCATGTTTCTAATACGATGGTCATCGTGAATGGCCACGCACATTGTTATTGAACACCGGGGTCCTAATGAAATATTAGAAATTGTAAAAGAGCTCAGGAACAGTGGTTTGGCACAAGGTGTGCATTTTGACTTTGCGTTTGTTCAAAGTTACTGGAACGCAATGACGGGCGAGATTCCCAAACACACTACCTTTACATTCTACGAAGAAAAATATTCAACTCTGTTTGCATTAAAATACATATCATGACATTGGAAGAACACATGCTCAACAAAACTGGCATGGCCAATGACATTGACCGCGAAGTGCTGTGGAGCATGTTGCAAGGCATAGGTTGGCATCGTGTTATGATTCCAAGGCTTGTGGATAACAATCATGCTGTTGATATCACTTACTGGTTAGCAGCAACCTGTAACAAAGCCTACGAACGCAATGGCAGAGACTTTTTATTCGAAGACAGCAAAGATGCCAATTGGTTCGTATTACGTTGGGGAACTGTATGAAGAAACTATTATTTTTAATCATGTGGATCAGCACAAGTGTATTCGCTGATGGGGCCTATGCATTGTACGACTATGAACAACATGAATACCAAGTGTCGTTCAACACTCACGAAGTGCGTCCCATAGCCAGCATTACCAAACTGTTCACTGCTGTCACTGTCCTGCGTAGTGGAGTGGAGTTGACTGAAAAGGTTCGAGTAAAAGGTAAAAGCAGCGGTAGATTCCCCAATGGCATGTGGGTCACCAGACACGACCTAATGCGGGCCATGATGATCAGCAGTGACAATCGTGCCGCAGAAACACTGGCCAATACCTACCCTGGAGGTTTTGATGCATTTATTCGTGATGCTAACAACTACATCCGAGGGCGTGGACTGATACATACCAGTATTGAAGAACCCACAGGACTCAGCCGGAACAATGTAAGCACAGCCAACGAACTGATCAGCTTTTTGGGTGCAGTCAAAGACAATGAAGTGTTGAGAAGGTATGCTGATGACAAGTCAGCTGACATACTGGTACCACGAGGTAAAAAGTATATTCACATCAAACTACACAACACCAATCCCAGTATCTTTAAGTTTGACAACATACTGATCAGCAAGACAGGTTACACCAATCCCGCAGGCCGTTGTGTGGTCATGCTGGTAGAGAAAGATCGGAAACATTATGGTATTGTGGTGCTGGGGCAGAAGAATGTGAAAGAGCGTAGTGAATTGGCCAACGGATTGATTACAGCTGCACCACTACCAGCCAAACCAGTTGTTCGCGAGCCTGATCCCATACAGTTTGATTTGGCTATGTAATGACCATACCCAACTTCACATCAGCTTATTTGTCTAAACCAAAAGATATAACAACACACGATGTCATGGTGTTTGGTGACAAAGCTCACAAGATTCACACTGTGGTTGTACACCGTTTTCGAATGGGTGATGTTGAAGATCCGGACTTGTATGCCGCACAACCACTTTGGGAATGGCAAGAAAGTGAAATGGGAGCCTGGGTTATGAAACATGCTGTACAAACACCCGAGTGGCATAGACAAATGGACCAAATACAATATCACATGCAGTACGCAGTGGTAGCCAAACTTAAAGATGTTGATTATACCTTTTGGGTTCTTAAATGGGGTAATGACGTTGACAAAAAAGACGTTTATAGTGTATAATACACTATCAATAATACTTATGAAAGAACACAATGGCAGGCAAAGCAAAATCAGTTTATTTGACCATAAACCCAAAAGGTGAGTTTAAAACGGTATTCCACAAGGTGTTCTTTGATGCCAAGTCATACAATGAATATGTCAAATCGGATGAGTTCAAAGCCAAATGGCCAGCGGAACAGTTTGATTTTGTAAAAGAAACTTACTGATAGAAAGAGCACTATGAGCGGCTGGACTATGATTGAGAAGATTCGCAGTCTTGAAAAACAAGTGGATGAACTTGGCCTAAAGTTTGCCAAGTACCCGCACGGTGACTGGACCGAAAATCACAATGCCCTGAGCCTCACACCCAAGGATGCAGACTCCTTGCCGGTGTATCGAAGAGATGCTTCGATATATGCTGGCAGTTTGGAGGGAGTAGAACATTGGCTCCGTGGAGTTGAATGGGCCCGAAATTATGATGAAATGCACAAACTCAGCAATGCTGACAAACGTACAGCTGCCGAACAAAAAGAACGCAATCGTCAACTGATGCAGTCTATTAAAGAAAGCAAGCGAGCGGAAGGAGTTGAACCATGAACAAACTAATTAAAAAACTACTCAATGAAGCCACAAGCGGGCATGTGCAAGAGACTGATCGATCAAAAGTTATGACTGTTTCAGATGGAGAGATGATAGCATTTGCTGAGCTGATTGTAAGGGAATGTGCTAGCATTGTAGATCTTCATGGTCGGTGGATTTTGTATGATAAACTTGCTGTAAAAATTAAACGAGAGTTTGGAGTTGAATAATGAAATACATTACCAATAAGTTTAACAGCATCAAACTGCCATGCGAGCCAGGCATGCTGGAATGGTTGCAGGCAACATATCCAAACAGTCAGTATTACATCGTGGAGATCAAATAATGGAACCTAGACATTTGTACACCGTGCGCTGGTCGCAACCATATGCCACTTATCGTATGCGTCCGTATCTAAGACAGTTGCGTAACGATTACGAAAAAATCATCGAAGCTCAATTAGAGCGTAAACATTGGCCCGAGGCACATCAAGTTATAGAAAGGATAATGAAATTATGAATTGGTTTAAACGAATGATTGGCCGCTGGGCTTATGAATACCGAGACACTCCTGATGATTGCTCTCCAAGTCCTAAGTTAAGTCGCGCCACCTCTATCAGTGGGCGTGATGTTGGTAGTGATCCCACACTACAGTTCAAAGTGTACAATGCCATTGGCGGCAAGGTAGTAGAGTTCAGTCGCTATGATCGAAAATCAGATAGGCATCATCACGACATATATATTATTGGTAGAGATGAAGATTTTGGTGAAAAGATTGCCAAAATTGCCATGTTAGAGACCCTAAAAGATTAATCCTTCGTAAATAACTTAACCGGAGAAAGGTATGGAATACATTTATTACATCATGGTAGCTGTCATTGCCTATTGGATTGGTGGCCATGTTCGTGCTTATCAAATCATGCAGAACCTGATCAAGAACCCAGACGGCATGATCAAACTCATCACGGATCTCAAAGAGATCAAAGAGTCAGAAGAACTGGGCATGCCTGAGGATGCCATTGAAGTAAAAACAGAACTGGTAAACAATTCAGTCTATGCTTACAACAAAATCACCGGAGAGTTTTTGGCACAGGCTCAAAACCTGCATCTAGTTATGACTGAAGCAGCCAAGCGATTCCCTGGCAAGAAGTTTTGGCATCCTGAACTCAAGCAAGATAGCCAAACTGCTTGAATTATTGTAACATAATTGTTATAATAGATACAGCTGATGGATTTCAGCATAATCTAAAGGAAACAATATGAAATTTTTCAATCCAGAAACTAAGACCTACAAGTTGTTCAATGCAATGTACAACGGTGAAGCTGTAACAGCTGCACAAGCCGCCAAGCGTTTTGGCATCAAAAACATCAGTGCTGAAGTTAGCCGCATCCGTCAAAACGGTTATGCTGTTTATGCCAACACTCGTGTTGCTGGTAACAATGCCAAGATTACAGAATATGTAATTGGCAAGCCAAGCCGTGCAATCGTTGCAGCTGGCTACAAAGCAATGTCCCTGGGACTTGTTTAATACTAGGCTAGGTTAGTCTAATAAAAAGGCTACTTAGGTAGCCTTTTTTAACGACTTGAGTTTGGTATTTTGATAAAATACTATATGTTAAATTATATTAAACCCACTATAGATTGGATACAAGATGACTTTAAGTCTAACAGAATTCGCTTTGTTATTGAGTTGCTTGCTTGGGCTATTAGTATTGGTTGCTCCATTACTATGGCGGCTACCGTACCTACCCCTCCGCTTCTTGCTCTTTATCCCATTTGGATTACTGGTTGCGCTATGTATGCTTGGGCTTCTTGGACTAGGAAATCTTTTGGCATGTTGGCTAACTATCTACTGCTAGTCAGTATTGACAGCATAGGATTGACAAGGATGTTGTTAAACAGTTAAAGAGGTATTGCCATGAATATTTTAGTCACAGGTCATGAAGGCTTTATTGGCCGCAACATGATGGCATGGCTTCAGCAAGAAGGCTGGCAAGTGGATGGATATGAATGGCACCCAACACATCGTCCCGATGTTAGCTTGTATGATTGGGTAATACACTTAGGTGCCATTGCTGACATGAGCGAAACCAACGTGGAACTAGTCATGGCACAAAATTTGGATTTCAGCCAATGGTTATTCAATGAATGCAATACTCACAGTGTTAATCTGCAGTATGCCAGCTCCAGCAGTGTGTATGGCAATACCCGAGACTTCAGTGAGCATGCTCCTTGTAATCCTCAAACAGCCTATGCTTGGAGCAAATACTTGTTTGATCGTTGGGTGTTCCAACAACACAACGATGTGATGGTACAAGGATTCCGTTACTTCAATGTGTACGGCAAGTGGATGCATCTTCGTGGGCGCCGCGCCAATGTGATACACAAGTGGCGCACACAGGCACGCAAGGAAGGCAAAATCACTGTGTGGACCGGTGCTGAAGCTATCAAACGTGATTGGACGTGGGTAGGAGATGTTTGCCGATTGCACATAGACTTTATCAAACAAGTCAACGGTTCGGGCATATGGAATGTGGGATCGGGACTTGGCCATAGCTTCTTAGACATAGCAGAAGAAATTGCTGAAATAGAAGGCGTTGAAATTGAGTTTGAATCAATCCCACTGGCGGAACAGTCTCGTATGCGTGTAAAAACCTGTGCTGATTTGAAATTACTGAAGAAAACTGTGGGATCACGCCAGTGGTTAAATGTATTTGAGTTCTTAAATCAATAAATACACATATGCGAGCAAATGAATTCATCAATGAAAAAGCCAGTCGTGCCCTGTGTGTTAGTTCCAAACCAGACAGCAAAATGGGTGCCAGTAACCTAGCCAGCTGCAAAAGCCAAGGCCTACGTGCCAGAGATGGCGAGAAGAGTCATTTGATAACCAACGGTAAACGCAAAGTTCGCATAGTTGTTGGCGGCAAGCGTATCAAAGGACGCAAATACGGCGGGCCATTACCAGACTACGGCACAAGGAAAGACCAAATATGAAAGTATTTGAAATACTAGATCCTACCAAAATGTTTGGTGGTTTTAATCTCATGGGAATTGATTTCGATAAATCTGATGCTCCTGATAAACCCAATGCTCCTGATAAACCCAATGCTTCCAATACTCCAAACAATCCATTAAACATGTTTAAACCTGCTGCAACAAATGCCGATGTTTCATCCGGTGGTAAAGTTGTTGTTGTGGGTGATAGTTTAGCTGTTGGTACCGGCGCCCAGATTCCTGACGCAATTGTAGATGCAAAGGTTGGGATTAACAGCAGTGATGTGTTGGTAAAAGCAACTGGTAATAAAAAATTAAAAGGTGCAGATGTTGCAATTATTTCAGCTGGCGCAAATGATGGCGCAGGCAAAGATGGAAAGAATCCCAATAGTGCAAAAACAATTGCCAACTTGAAAGGTATTCGTGATGCTCTTGGTGCTAAAAAGTATGTATGGATATTGCCATACAACCGTTCTGTAGCACGGGATGTAATAAGTGCGGCAGGCAATGATGAAGTGGTTGATTTGGCAAAAACAACAACACCCAGCGCTGATGGCATACATCCCAGCAGCTATTCATCTGTAGCTAAAGATGCAATTAAGAAAGGCGGAGTTAGCGGATCCGCTCCTGCTGCGCCAATTGGATTTACAAAAAAGCCAGCAACAGGTGGTGGAACTGTTGATACTCGCACAGGCAAGCAACGTGGCGCAAAGAACTTTGTTAACCCTGCTGATATGAAAAGGTATCTATCAGGCAAAGGTTTAGATAGAAATTCTATTGCCGGTTTACTAGCAAACGCCAAAGCTGAGAGTAGTTTTAATTCCGGAGCATACATCAAGAGCGATGCTGGCCAAGGGCAAGGCGGTGGCCTATTTGGATTTCACGATCCTAAAGACGGCCGAGGTGAATTTACCAACATGGTAAATGCCTGCGGCGCCAACTGGCAATCTAATTGGCAAGGCCAACTTGACTATGCCCTGCAAGCATCTAGATATCCTAAAACAGGATTTAACAGTCCCGGAGCAGCTGCATCTTGGTTTGTTACTAATTACGAACGACCAAAGTATCCAGCTAGGGCAATTGCCGTCAGGAGTGCAGACGCAGCCAACTACGCTTAATAAATATCTGATGGAAATACTTGGTAAATTATTAATCGCTCCACCTGCAATAAAAAACAACTTCTGGCACAAGACAGTTATCATGGTAACTGAACATCATGCTCAAGGTAGTTTAGGTCTGGTACTGAACAAACCCAGCAATCTCAGCATTGTGGATTTTGGCCGCAAACTCAACATGATGTTGAACATACCAGGACAAGTTTACGTTGGCGGCCCAGTCAACAGTCAAAGCCTCACAGTGATACACTCAAACGATTGGTCCAGCACAAACACCATGCGCCTAAATGATACATTCAGTGTTAGCAGTGCAGAAGACATTCTTCCAAGATTTTCAACTGGAGATTGTCCCAGACAATGGCGTATGTTTTTGGGCATGTGTGGTTGGGCAACTAATCAATTGATGAGCGAAATGAATGGTGTTGCTCCATGGACCAAAGAGCACTCATGGTGTACAGCAACATCAAATTTAGATTTGGCATTTGATTCTGACGGCGCTGAACAATGGTGTTCAGCGTTGGATCACAGTGCTCAAGAATTTGCTGAAAATATATTGACATAAACTGTAATCTTCTGTATAATAAATACTTCAGTTGGGTCTGTAACACAACTAGAGAGGTTTCAAAATGGCAGACTGCCTTTTACTTAACGCTGACGGCATGCCCGTTAGCTATATGCCATTGAGTACACTAACTTGGCAAGAATCAATCAGATACTTGGTGCTGGACAAAGCTGGCGTGTTGGAATGGCACGACAGCTGGATAGTTCATTCAGCCACATGGGAAACACAAGTACCCAGTGTTATGATTCTTCGCGACTATATGAAACCAAAAAACAGTGTTCGTTTTAGCCGAAGCAATGTGTACCTACGAGACAACTGTGAATGTCAGTATTGTGGTGTTAAAATAGATCGCAAGGATGCCACACTGGACCACGTTTTGCCAGTCAGCAAAGGTGGCAAAAGCACTTGGGAAAATTGTACCACAGCATGCGGCCCATGCAATGCAAGTAAAAGTGACAAGTTGGGTTACAAGCCAAGA
>Ga0208923_1000323_pt1 | contig 10923 bp, 8 predicted proteins | sample ColrivemetaGS575_FD_187620 | JGI IMG/M metagenome (GOLD analysis project Ga0208923, IMG submission 187620) | Estuarine microbial communities from the Columbia River estuary - Freshwater metaG S.575 (SPAdes) (version 2) | ecosystem: Environmental > Aquatic > Marine > Intertidal zone > Estuary ...
TATGATCTTAAAAATCCTACTGAAGAAGAAAATGAATTAAAATATAAATCTATAACAAAAAATTATGAATTAAATAAACAAATTAGGAGAGTTGCCACTAAGTTGAAATTAAATAAAACTATTCAAAATAAATATATAGAAGATGAGACTTATTTAGATATGGTTGAACCATTGAAAACAAGAAGAATAGTGAGACATAAAAGAAGCGACTCACAAGAGTCTATATATGAAGTTTTACAAAATAACTCTTTAAATTTGAATGACAATATAATATCTTTTAGAGATACAGAATATGATGTAATAAATAATTTTAATAATAATAAAATACCACGAAGAAGATAAATTATTGTGCGGTTATAATTCCATCTCTTATTCTTACTGAAACCGTTGTAGTGTTTTGTTTTTGTTCTATTTTAAATTTTGAACCATACACGAATTTAAATGAGTCGATTAATGTTATATTCATTACATCGGGTGATATTCTTGTAGTTACAAAATATGTTTCTAAAGAGGCATCATTAAGATAATTAATACCATCACTAGCAAAATTAATTCTGAATACATGAGTTCTATCTTTAGTATCTGCAGTAAAACTCAATGAACAATTTATAAGCATATCTTTAGGATCTTTATCTATATAAACATATTCATAAAAGGAATTTACTTCACCAGAAAGAACACCTAATCTAAAATTAGATCCAGTGCTTATAACTGTAGGATCATTATATGCGACTTCTTGTATTCCAGTATTAATACCCCCAGACGTTATTGGTCCAGTGAAATCAGTAATCCAATAACATTGATATGTAGCATTTGTAATAGGTTCCGCATATACAATCAATGCTTGTCCTAAATTATTCGGTTTAATATAATTACCAACTTGAAACTGTCTTGCTGACTGTATTTGACATCTTACTGCAAATCTTTTACTATTATCAAATATACCATTTACTTCAGTATTTAGATACGTAATAGGTGACCATACAGAACTTTGTAATTGTTGTGATAAACCTAATATATGTCTTAATATAGGTGTTGAATTTATTTCACCTGCATTTGATTCTATTTCAAATTTTTGTACACTTGGATGATTAAATGTATTTATAGTATCTGAGTCTCTATATTTAATAAGTGGTGATGTTCCTCCTTCTCTAATAAAAGTGTTTCCAGTTATTGTTGCAAGATTAATAATATTAGTAGGATCAACATCTATAGCGCTTTCTAGATTTTGAGGACTGAATATGTTTCCATCAATTGTTACAGCATTTATCCCGCCAGATGACGGAGCAATAAAATATAACATTGAACTGGTTATAAATGGATCTTGAGTTCCAGAAAAAGCATATGTATTATTATTATTATATTCTAATGTATTTGAATCTTGTAAGCATAATCCAGATTTAGAAAATTGCCCAACCTCACCAACTGTAGCATTTGATATAACTACAGAACCTTGTGCAGGTAATAACCCTTTTCTAAATCTTGATATTCTTCCTTGATTTATATTAGCACCGGCGCTAGAGTTAGGAGAAGCAATGAAAATAATATCATCGCATGATAAAACAGTAGAACCAGATAAGTCACCAGATAAAACTCCGGGTACATCCATCAACTGTCCCAGAAAATATTTATTATCTTTATATCTGTATAGTGCAGTGTTCCCTCTATTATTATTATATAGTGGAGAACCAACAACAAAACTTTCACCTTGACTAAACTTTGTAAATGATAATGCCGTTGTAAATCCAATGTTATTATTTAAATTTGTTAAAAATGATGGAACATTTATTTCTTGTGTTTTTTCTAATAATAAATCATTTGTGTTAGTACTATTATTATTGCTTCTATAATAATAAACATATAATTTACCAGCAGTAAATGTGGTGATTACATTTGATATTACATTTGCTTCTATGAATGCAGGATCCCCAATCAATATTCTATATTCACCATCTAATATATTATATTGTACATCTATACTTTGACCAAAACTTTTTTTATCTTCTTCAGGAGAACTTATTATTGTTTCAATAAATGTCCCCATAACAATTGCATAGTTTCTTGTTATATATACTGTATTATTATTTGCAGATGTCATAAGCATATTACGATCAGCAGATACATATTTACCAAACTCTAAACTAAGAGCAAGTCCAGGGTTGGGTCGTGTTCCATTTAAAATAAAAGATCCACCGGGTAATCTCTCATATATATTAACAGCACCAAATCCACCATTAATAGCAAATCCAGGATAACCAACAATTAAATAAGCATTACCATTCGGATGTTCTAATACTTTTATACTATATCTACCCCAATTAATATTATTTGTTGTTACCTCTTGAACCTTTGTCCATGATGCTCCAACTAAATTATATATGAATATTACATATTTAGCACCATCATATAAACGTAGTGCAATTATTGTAGGTGAAACAGATATAGGAGTTTCAACATCAACCACTCCAGATATAATTGTGAAACCTTGAAGGAATTGATAGAATGAACTTAAATTTCTATTGTAAATATTTAAATATATTGTTTTACTACCCGCGGGGTCTTGAAATGCAACTGCTAACATATTTTGTGCTAAATCCATATATTTACCATATTTAGCACCCGGAGTATTATTACCCGGTACAAGAATTATCTGTTCTTGTGAATATCCATTATCATCAATAAATGTATATTGTTGTTGTAATACATTTGTTCCTCTTTTATAAATATCAACAGATGTTATAGATCCTACATTACCAGACACTGAACTATTTGTTATAAGTTCTAAATTTGAACCACTAACTTTATAAGGGTAATCATCCATAAATAATGGTTGAGTAGAAACAAGACTATTGTACCATGTTGTTGTATTTGCACCACCATCTATTACATTATCATTTATATTAACATTGTCATATCCTAATACTACTCCAAATCTCCGTGCTCTTATAAAATTACAATTTAATAATCTAAATCTTTTTGTTTTCGTTAGATCAATACAATCAAATAATCCTTTTTGTACATTGTTTATATCATTAAATCCTGCGAAATTTCCACCACCAAATATGAATGTTAAATTAGTAATTGTAGTGTTTTGATTTCTCGAATAAAATCCAGTTATATCATTAATTGCTTCATTGAATGATATGCTTATATTTTGATTACCTGTGATCTCAGTATTAATACCAAATGAAAATCCATATGTAATAGTTAAACTCGAAGTTACGTAATATGTTATATCATTAGGTATTACATATCTTAATTGTCCATCTATAGATATAGGAACACCTAAATCTGCTACACTATTGATAAATCTTAATTTACCTGGAGATCCTACTAATCCATCAACATAATCTTTTGTTGCAACATCATCACCAAAGAAAGGTGGTGCTACTGAACCTATACGTGAATTTCCGCAAAATATTTCACCACCTGATATAGACAATGATCCTCCCGTTCCTAGAATAATATTTAAGGGGACATTATTACGTCCTCTAAGTGTTTTTATTTCTTGTATTTCGAAATTATTCATATTTAAATTCGCGTTTGCTGGATTGAGTAATGCGTTTGCCTGTAAATAATTTACACTTACTGCATCCGTTAATGATAATGCTAATGGTACATTTATAATTCTATTATTATTCATGTTTAATGTTGCGTTTGCTGGATTTGTTAATGTATTTGCTTCTAAATAATTGCGATTAATTGCCTCAGTACCTGATAAAGGATTACCAAGATTTATAATTCTATTATTAGACATGTTTATATTCCCCTGCATCAAATCACCTGATACATTTAAATATAAAGTATCGGATTGACCTTTACTTATAGCATCTGCTGGATTGACTGCTGTACCTAGATTAGTTATAAGATTTGTATTCATATTAATTGATCCTGTCATTGTTCCACCGATCTTTGATAAATATAAACTATTTGCTTCTCCTTTATTAATAGCATCTTTTAAATCAACTGTAGCACCTAAATTTGTAATCCTAAAATTATTAGCATTTAAAGATCCATCAAGAGGATTGAATACTCCTGTAGGGTCTGGTGGTGGTGATGGTGAATTTTTAATTATATCACCATCTATAGTTAAATCTCCTTCTATTATTACATTTCCAACATGAATATTATCTGTGTTGTATCCTGATATGTTCATTTATATTATAGTAATCCAAAATATAAATTAAGCAATATCATTTAAATAAATTTTTTTATATGTGTTTGTGTTTTAGTATGTCGATCATAATTTTTGTATAATAAAACCATATTACATGTCGTACATAAATATTTATCATTAGGTTTAAGTTTTTCACTCATTAATATTTCTTCTTTAATCTCAATTGTTTCTGGTTCTTCTTTAGTCTCACTTGTTTCTGGTTCTTCTTTGGTTTCTTCTTTAGTTTCAAGATGTGAATTATCAAATATAGGTTTCTTCTTATTTTTTGTTGTAATTCTTTTCATAGTTTTTCTGCTTGACATATTATACTATATCTATATATAATATTTTTTTATTATTTACCATAAATAATGCCACGAGAAATATCCCGCACTAAACATAGTAGGTTTTAAATAAGTTTCATGCCTTTTACGATATAGCATTCTTCTTTGTTTATCATTATGGTTTAAACTACTATATATACCTAATCCTGTACTATCATTATATTGTTCATATCGATTATCGCCGAAAGGTATTGTAATGTTGTCACCTGTTTTATTATTCTTTATAATAGCGTCATACTTTTTATTCTGTGTATTGCTTTTTTGAAATTTAACAAACGTATAATCTCTCATAGAATAATAAGACATTTATATATATCATTTAGAAAAATAATTTAACTAGTAAAGTCATATGCAAGTTTTCAATATCTAAGATCTTTCCTTGACTGTCTCTTAATCTAATATCTAATGAGGTAATGTTTCGTGGGGTGTCATAAGTTATTTCTGATACTGCGAGATCTTTAGGTAATAGTTGAGTATAAGCACCATAAGGAGTATTCGCCATAGGAACAGCAACCACGCAATTTGTAATACCTGAACCTGCATCTATACCGTGCCCTGATGATAATGCTTTACTATGAATATAAACAATCGGTAATCCTGAAAGATTTATAACACGTGGTAAATATGTGATCAATCCTGTTGCTAGAACTATTTGTCCGGGTTTCTGTCCTATTACTTCTGATATAGTTGATGTTGATAATATTTCTAAACCTACTAATGACATTGATATTTCAAGTTTATTAGTAACTGGATTTAATGTTATTGTTGGTACGTTTAAACCTGTTATAAGAGCATCAATTTCTGTAGTTAATACTGTAATCAATTGTGTTATATTATATTGTCCTACTGGAATAAATATTTGATAATCTATTAATCCTGCCACTTCTCTGAAATCAAGACGATTGTTATCTACATTAATATTACTAAATAAATTAGGTACAACTGCATCAACAATAACAATCCGAGAGATTGATTGTAATAAATATTTTTCTTGACATTCTATTGTGAAATCACTATTGCTTATACTGCTTAAATCTTTATCTTGACTGTTAATAGTTAATAATTTTGGTTCTCCTGCACTCATAGTTATATATACTATAATACATATATAAAAATAATTTATATGTTTAATTAATATTTATAATTTCTGTCATATTCTTTCTATATCTATCTTCAAATGGAACCATATTATTGATAAATAAAAAGTTGTGTTTGTCTTTTGTTGCAAATTTTAAAATCTCTTCAAATTTTTTCTTTGTACAATTAGGTGGAGTGTATTCGTCTATTATCTGTTCCATTTCTGAACAAGAACCTGGAAAGAAATATATTCCACTTGCTTGTAATCTGCACGCCCTAGGTGTTTTATTAAAAGATTGTCCGCATAACCATGTTGAAATATTTAAATGTCTATTTCTTATAAATGATGTTAATATAATTTTAGATCTTAAAAATTTTTGTTCTGATTGAATATCGTCAAATATTATTAAAATCTTAGGTGATTTTTCTATTCCACTTTCTTTTATTATTTCTTCTTGAGTATTAAATATACCCTGAATACTTTTCTCATCAAATGTATCAAACATTCTTTTTTCTGATAGATTTAAATATTTAGGTAAATCGTCGCACTTACATGATGGACTAAAAAAGAATATTAAATCAAAATAATCTTTATAGAATTGCGGTCTTGTTAATAAATTTAATAATAGATTTGATTTACCGCTTCCTGATTTTCCATTAAAAATAATAGATGCGGGATGCTTACATATAACCCCATTATCCATGTTTGTTGTTGTTTTAATTTTTGATTTATTTGTCTTAAAAGGAACTATATCCAATGTTTCGCTTTTATCAATCTTCTTATAATCAATGTCACCATCTTTTTTTTTCTTGTCAATGTTATATGTTTTTTTATCTATTATTCTTGCAAGGTATTCTGTAGGATCACCAAAATTACCAAATAAATTAGGTATATTATTATTGTTATTATTATTGTCTAACGTTATTTTATTATCAAATTGACTGTTCCACTTATTATTCATATATATATGTACAATATAATTTTTTTAGGAACTTCAAAAATTTCTTTTTCATATTTTATTATTTTATGTTTTTTATATTTATTATAATATTTTTTAGAATATTTTTTTTTTATAAACTTTCTACAATCTGAACAATTACGATGTTTTCTTTTTCCATTAAACTCTTCAAAAGGTTTATCAACTTTACAATTAAAACACTTTTTTATCATTGAAAATCTTTCATTAATTTTTTTTATATAGTAAGTTCGATTATAAAAACTTTTTCGATCTTTTAAACAAAGAGAACATTTTATATTATTAAGAAAACAAAAAATACAAACTTGAAACATTATATTATATCTATATTTAAAATTTTAAAGATCTTACAAATGTATTTGTTTCTCTTGTTTTAATTCCTAAATCAAAATATTCAAAGTTAGGTTTGCCTCCTTCTGGATTTAAAACAAATTCAATTTCTTTACCTTTTGATAATTCTTCATACACTTTCCATACATCATTATTATATTCTTTTCTTGCTTTTTCTACGATACCTTGTTCATTAACACCTTTCATTCTATAATGATAATCATTAATAATTTTACCATCTTTATTAATAGATTGTAATTTATCAATATAGCATTTCTTACCTAAAAATATTGATTTAGTCGCATAGATTTCTCCTTCAGCATTCTTCATATTAAAATCAATGTGGAACTGTCCCATGTTTTTTCCTGTTAATTCTCTATTATAAACTTTTCTAAATCCCTCTTCAATTATAACAACATCATCATAATTACAATGAATGCTATCAGTGTCTGTATAATATAATGTACATTTATTGTCATTCGCAACATTAAACACTTCATTCATGATTCTTTTAGAATATGATAAAATAAAACATCCTACATGAGACATATTATATGAACTATCTAATTTTGTAATTGTTGCAACTGATTGTAATTGGTTCAATAATTTAATTTCAATAATATTATTAAAGTTATCAGCAATAAATTGTTCTTTGTTATCATTATCAACTACAATATTTGTCTTTTTTGATAATTTCGTAATAGTCTTACCATAACTGCTATTCATCATTAATTTAAGAATTTCTTGCATAGAATTATTCTTTTCTTTTTTGAATTTTAACCTATCATTAAATAATATATTTATTACTTCTCCCATTTTCTTATTATAACCTTCATTCCAATATACACCATTAATAATTTCATATTCAATACCTTGGAATTCAATCCAATCATTAAGAGTAATCATATCTACATAACTAATAATAGGTTCATTAATTACATTAATATATCTTAGAATTCCTGTGTCATCTTTATAACTAACCATAGGTAATTGTTGGTATTTATTTATTTTAGTAATTTTAATTTTTACCATATAATAGTTTAATTTATCTAATTCTTTTTTATCTGTTGTTTTTATTGTTTGTGCTTTACCCAATGGTAATCCTTGCTCTCTACATAAGCGGTCAATAGCACTAGGATATAATGAGACTCCATCATAATCTGCGATCTTTTGTTCAATAACTTTTTTGATATAATGTTCATTCACTTCTACTCTTCCACCTGTTACAAAATTTGATAAGTATTTTCTTAAGTTTCCATTTACTTCATAAATACCATCAAAAGAACCGTAAAGACTAAAAATATATTTTGTTAAACTACTAATAGTGAGAAAATCAAATAAATTAATATTATTTGTTTTATTAAAATTAGTATCTAATCTTTTTACAATCTCTTTAATATTTTCATTAAATTTCTCTAATCCTTTTTGAAGGATTAAAACATCGTATTTTAAATAATACTTATAATATGCTTGAGCATCAAAATATTCAATACCATTTACTTTCTCGTAATTAAAAATATCTAATTCTAAATTCTTTCTAAATGTTTCTTTCCATTCTTTATCTTTTCCTTTTGTATATACTTCTACTTCTGTTTTAAAATCATTAATATTATATTTTGTATAGTAATCATAATTAATTGCTTCTTTTTTGTTATACTTTTCTGGTAATTGAAATGCTTTATTAAATTGATCTAATCTCATATTTGCTAATTTCAATGAGTCTCTAAAAGTAAATATTTTCTTTCTAAACATAACTTTAACCTCGTATAGTTGTCCATCTTTTTCTGTAGGCGCACCAATAACATACATAAAACCTTTTAACACATTATAATCATATTTTAAATTATGAAAATAAATAATAACGTTTCCGAAATTATTATGTTTAGTTGTTTTATTATATATTGAAATCATAAATTCTTTATACAGATCTTCACCTGTATCATCATATTGTTTTCTTGTAAATGTATGAACCATCTCTGGATTTAAAATACTTGTGTATGCTAATAAAATAGGTTCATGTCCTTCATCATTAGATACATCAGTTTCAGTATCTGCATAAAATACAATTGTTTTTTTATTAAATTTTTGGTTTTGTTCTTCTTTCGTTCTGAATTGGAATTCTCTCTGTTCTTCATCAATTAATTCGAGTGTATCTTCAACATCATTATATTTTTGGAATTCATCAGTATTTCTCAATACAATATTATCTTTATTAAACATACCACTTTCTAATAAATTTTTAATAAGATCTAAAGAGGTTGCTTTACTTAAATTTTCGTTACGTTCAAAACTGTCTTTATGAAATCTATGTATGTTGTGAAAATCTTTTTCATCTTTAATTAAATTATAGTTTTTACTTGCATACGTAGAATACATTGTTTTTTCATAGATAAAGTAATGTTCTTCATATAAAGCAATATCAATAGTTTCATCATATTTTTTATTAAATCTTTGAATTCGTTTTTCATTATTTTTATTATACCAATGTAGATTAATATTCTTTTTAATAATATTACATACTTCAATAAAATTCTTTTTAGCAAAGTGTGTACCTTTTTCAAATGTTGTTTTAATTCTATTATTCAATTCATTTGAAACTCCATATTGTTTTAAACAATAAGTAAGACAATGATCATTTAAGATTTTTTTATCTGATTGTTCATTAATGATTTGGTATTTTTCTAAATCAATATCTGTTGTATTGTAATATCTAAAAAATTTACCTGATTTAAAAAATCTTTTACGTTTTTCAACTTCTTTGATTTCCGCACTTTTAATTCCAATAGTCAAAATCATATTGAATGCATCTGATCCTGAATTATAAACAACATCACCAACTGCACTGAAATAACCATTAGTGAGTGCGTTTGTTAAAACACCAATTGTAATATCATTTAATGTTAATGATTTCTTAACACCATTGTTAAGTTTAAAATTTATTAAATATTGTTTTCCATCTCTCCCTCTAATTTTATTTAATAAATTTCTAACAACATTTGTATCTGATTTTGAAAATACAAATTCGTTTTTCATTAAATCAACAACATTTTTAAATGATACATCTTGACTATAAAAAGTTGGTAATGTTTTCCTTAAAAATCTTGTTTTTTTAACTTCTTGTTCTGTAAAATAGACATTGTTATATGTTCTTCTATCTACATAATTGTTATACGCTTTACCTCCGACTTTGACTGCTCTATTACCTCCTTTGTTAATAAGAGTACCCACTCTAACATAACCCGCTTTTAATGGTTTTAGATTTCTGACTGGCATTTATATTATACTATATAATTAATAATTATATAATATATTTTTATGTTTAGACCCAAATTAAAAATAATATTTTAAACAATTACTATATCTTTTATTTTTCTTTCGTATTTTCTTTTTGGTTTTACGATTTCCGGATTTTCTATATCTTTTATTTTTTTTATATATTTTCTTTTTGGTTTTACGTTTTCCGGATTTTCTATATCTTTTATTTTTTTTATATATTTTCTTTTTGGTTTTACGTTTTCCGGATTTTCAATGTTTATAATCTTTTTCCTTCTTATTCTTGGTGTTGGTCTTGGTGTATAAGTTTTCTTATAGTACGTGTGCATATATTCCTTTCTTTCAGCATACCTACAAGCATGACACTCTTTTCTATTGTCAAAACTTTTTAAAGGTTTATCCATATTACACTTTAAACAATTTTTTAATTCTTCCATTATATTTTATTTTATTTATATTTTATTTATATAATAATATATATTTATTTAACCCATTAAATAAATTATATTATATATTTTTATTTTTGGAAGAACCCATATAGGAATAATCAATGGTAAGGTTTTTGTTTTGAGGGGACAAATCCAGAAAGAAGAAACGATATAATAATATTCCAGGGTTTTGGATTTATTTTGCGGAGGCGATTTGAAGGGTTTTTTGAGTGGAACATTTTTGAGGGCGATTTGGAGGGTTTTTTTGAGTGGTACTGTTTTGAGGTCGATTTGAAGGGATTTACGGATTTCCCCCAGAATGGCGCCGAAATCCTTAA
>Ga0208923_1000330_pt1 | contig 10802 bp, 10 predicted proteins | sample ColrivemetaGS575_FD_187620 | JGI IMG/M metagenome (GOLD analysis project Ga0208923, IMG submission 187620) | Estuarine microbial communities from the Columbia River estuary - Freshwater metaG S.575 (SPAdes) (version 2) | ecosystem: Environmental > Aquatic > Marine > Intertidal zone > Estuary ...
GACCTGGTAGCCACCTATATTACCGATGACTATAAGGCCGCGGTAAAAGAGGTACTGGATAAGGCTCTCGCAGGTGAGCAGACCGCCAACTACGAATTCCCGTTGTTTACAGAAAGTGGTAATCGCGTAATGATTTTGTTAAACGCAACCACACGCCGTGGTCCATCGGGCGAAGTAACGGGTGTAATCGGTATCGGGCAGGACATTACAGAACTCGATCAATACCGAACCAGTATTGAAAAAAGTTATGATGAGCGCTCTAGAGAACTCAATGAGGTTTTTAAACTGAGTCCAGATGGTTTCGTGTTTTTTGACAGCAATAACCAAATTGTCATATCGAATCCTGCATTTTGGACCATGACTGCTCTTGAAGAAAAAGACTTGTTAGGCTTGTCAGAAGAAGAATTTATTCAAATAATGGGTAAGTTGATGGCCAAAGAATCTTTCGCTGTTTTTAACCAATTTCTTGAACAACCTGGCAGAAATACCATTCTTAACTTAGATGAGCCATCATTCAAAGTGCTCGGTTTTACTACTCGATTGCTGGTGGACAATCAGAAATTAACACGAGGTAAGATCCTGTACTTCAAAGACATCACCAGTGAAGCTGAAGTTGACAGAATGAAAAGTGAATTTCTATCCACTGCTGCTCATGAACTTCGGACGCCATTGGCCAGTATTCTCGGGTTTAGTGAACTGTTACTCATGCGAAGTTATACAAAAGAGCAAGAAAATGAAATGGTTAATACCATTTACTCGCAGTCCACGGCACTAAAAAGGCTCCTTGACGATTTATTGGATTTGGCACGTATTGAAGCGCGCGCAGCAAAAGTAGTCAACAAAGTGACTGCTGATTTAGGCAGTATTGTTGAAAATAGTATTAGAACGATTGAAGGCATTAACCCAAATTGGCACGTTGCGTTTCACAAAATAGGCAGTGATTTCACCCTAAAATGCGACATCGAAATGCTACAACGAGCCGTCGTTAACGTGATCAACAATGCCTTTAAATATAGTCCGGTTTACCCAAAAGTCGTGGTGTCATTAGAAGAAAAAGAGGATAGTTCAGGGTATATGATTTCAACAACGGATAATGGTATTGGGATGTCAGAAGACCAAGTGAACAATTTGGGCACTCGATTTTGGCGTGCCGACGACTCAGGTAGTATTCCAGGCACAGGCCTCGGCGTTGCACTAGTGATGGAAATTTTAGATTTACATGACGGTTATATGGTTGCTGAAAGCTCATTAGGAAATGGGACAACAGTAACTATTCATTTAAACAGGGTTGCAAAATAGTTCATTTACAGCCACATTACACTGAAATAAAATAGATAATCTGTAACTTGGGATAGAAATTACGATGCCAACTAAAATTTTAATTGTGGATGATCAAGAAGCACTACGTAAGTTAGTGCGCATGACATTAGAGGGACCAGACTTTACATTTCAAGAAGCCTATACGGGTGATGCAGCACTAGAGATGTTAGATGAATTTAAACCAGACATGGTAATACTTGATGTAATGATGCCAGGAAAGCATTCTGGCTATGAAGTATGCAAAATCATCAAGAACACGAGCGCTTATTATGGAATTAAAGTGATTTTATTGACGGCTCGGGGCCAGAAAAATGATTTGGAAGAGGGTCTTCGTGTTGCTGCAGATGCTCAAATGATAAAGCCATTTAGCCCGGCAGCATTGCTCAATAAAGTAAAGGAAGTACTTATTTTAAGTTAATAGTGACCAGGCCGGATTTTTGGTCACTAAACTATTTCAACAAAGCATTTCGCTAAAGCTTCAACGGCTCCACTACATGCAATGTCCTTTGGGGGAACGGTATCGAAAGACCCGCCAGTTCAATTTCTTCTTTAACTTTTCGATTCATTGCCCAATAGATTTCCCAGTACACATCAACAGGTGCCCACATTCTAAGTTGTAAATTGATCGAACTATCACCCATCGAAAACACCATAACTTGAGGTGCTGGATCAGCCAACAGACGCGATTCAGTAGCCGCAACTGCTAGCAATACTTTCAACCCAACCTCGATGGAATCTTGATAATCGATACCAACCGTGATTTCCATGCGCCGCTTACCATTTCGGGTAAAATTTTTGATTGCCCCCCCCCATAAACTGTTGTTAGGTGCCGAGATATATAGGCCGTCTGCAGTTTCAATCACGGTTACAAAAACCCCAATTTCACGCACCGAACCGCTGACATCTCCACAGGTAATAAAATCGCCGACTGTGAAAGGCCGAAGAAACAGCAACATGATTCCAGCAGCGATATTGCTTAGGGTGTCTTTCAATGCCAAACCAACAGCAATACCGGCTGCACCTAACAGTGCAATGATACTATTTGTATTGACTCCAAAGACATCCAGTACGATCAATAAACCCAATGTATAAACAAGATAAGCTGCCATCGCACTGATTAACGGCATTAACGTAGCATCTATTCGTTGCATCTTTTCATTTGCACCGATTATCGACCGCTTAACAAAACGCGCAATCACAACACTTGCAACGACAATCGCCATGGCCAAGAAAATCTTGTACCCCAAGTCGATAACCGTTGACGAATTTCCTTCCCAATATTTCACCAACTGTTCTTTCATTAGAATTAATTCCTTACAATTTATGCGGGCCAAAAACCCATAAAGTCGCGAATATTATAGACTGCTGCGCACTCCAGAACGGTATGGTGTTAGCAGTAAGTAGCAGCATATATTAAACTATGGAAATTGACGTTGTGGGGGTTTATCAATAAAGGCGACATAATAGCGCTTTGGGTAGTTCTACACCAGTTTATGAAACACAGAACAGGGGGTATTACGTTGAACAACAGCTCAGCCTTTCGCATACCCTTGTATTGCATCATTGTGATGTTGTGTGTCGTTCGCTCTGCTAGTGCAGCCTCGGTTCCATGTGCGATGGGAAACGAGACATCAATTATGGATGTAACCTACTGCCAACTCGGGAACCAATTGAATGTACCTGCGCGGTGGCTTGATTCAATTTTTGCGAATCCTGGCCAAAAGTCAGGGGGTAAAATACAGGTCACTGCCCTACTAGGCACACGATTTTATGACGATAAAACGATTGAAACAGTTTCAGCCGTTAGAGCCCGAGTTTTTCTTCCAAACCTAGAAGACAAGTTGCGCATACAAATCACGACCAGCCAGAATACCAAGGCAAATGACAGTCAAGGGCCCGCTAAAGAACCCCAGTCCACTGGCCTGCAAACTGAAGTGTCGGCCATATTCACACCCGCATTGGGCAGTGCACAAATAGGTCTCGGATGGTCACTTAAGAACAACCTCGTAATATTGGGTCAAGCCAGCTTACCCCTAAAATTCGGGGATAACTCTAGTCAGTGGGGCATGATTCCTCGCATATTGTGGAATAAAGATGACGGCAACACATGGGTAAACCAATTCTATTGGGACCACTATTTCTCACCAACGCTCATGATTGGCTTGGACAATTCGCTGAGATATCGAGTGAATACTGATTGGACATCAAGGATTTCGACATTGAGATCCCGATTATTTCGAGGAAAATGGACGTATCAAGCCGCACTAGGCACACAATGGATCGAAGACCCACTATCCGATAACAACACCCATTGGGTGCAGATAAGTGCCGAACATACGTTGGGACGCCCATGGTTAAAAGGACAATTTGTGCCGGCCGTCATTTGGGATGAAGCAATTGGACCTGAAGGCAAACCACAAATTACCTTTAACCTAATTGCAACCCTAAACTAGACTAAGTGGCGCTTACACCTGCGATTATGAGGCGGTTCGATGCTGCTGTGCCTTTATCAAAAAGGGGGGATACTGTACAGTTCGAATAATCCAAAGCCAAAGCCACAGGATTTGAAATAGATCCAGCTTATGCGCTTTTATGTATCAACGGTATTTTATTGAGAACCCAACGATGAATTTTAATGACATTTTCACATCAATCCAAAGCCTCGGATTTGATCAGGAATGGGTAAGAGAATCTTTGATTGAAATTGCGCTCATTTTTGGTGCTTTGATTACTGCATGGTACGTCAATAGAAAACTCTCTCAACTGGTAAAGAATCATCCTAGAGAGAACATCAATCACTTTGATATGTTTTACTTTTTGAATCAATTTCAACCCTACTTTTTTGTATTCGTCGCTTTCCTATTTTTAGGCGTCAGTTCTGGTATCAGCAATGCTGTTTTAGCAGACTCATTGATCATTAAAATAGCCCAGTCTCTTTTCGTTTCAATTTTCGTTTACAAGTTACTATCCAATAATATTGCTAATCGCATTAAACGCTCTGGCGCCGCATGGATTTTCATCCCTTTGGCAATATTAATTACAATGGACTGGTACAACCCTGTTGTTAACTATCTCGATGCTATTTCTTTTGAGGTAGGCAACATTCGCATTTCTGCCTATGGCATTACCCGCGCGTTGATATTTGGCACACTCATTTTTTGGATGGGTAGAAAAACCAACGATGTCGGCAAACGCATTATTCGCAATCAAGATGACATTGAGATCGGCACCAAAGAAGTCATAGTAAAGCTGTTTGAAGTGGGCATATTTATATTTATTGCAGTCGTGATTTTGCAAGTGATAGGCATTAACTTTACGACTTTTGCAGTGTTTGGCGGCGCGTTAGGCGTTGGTATTGGTTTTGGCTTGCAGTCTATCGCTTCCAATTTCATCTCTGGCATGATTATTTTGCTAGATCGGTCACTGACCGTAGGCGATTACATTGAGATGGACGATGGCGCACAAGGCATCATCCGCGAACTCAATATGCGGTCGACGACCGTAGAAACCTTCGATGGCAAAGATGTCATGGTGCCCAATGAGAAATTCATCACCTCGAGCTTCACCAATTGGACCCATAAAAACACCAAGCAGCGGTACAGCTTAAATTTCCAAGTGAGCTATCAAACCGACCTGCATAAGTTGTTTGCACTGTTGCGTGAAATAACAGCAGCACACCCGTCAGTCCTAAGCGGGCCTGATTATCCAATCGAAGAGCAACCTGATGCTGAAATCTGCGGATTTGGTGATTCTGGTGTTGATATTCTGGTTGAATACTGGATAGAAGCCATTGATGACGGTAGACATCGGGTTGGCGGCGATTTATTGCTCAGTTACTGGGACGCATTTAAGGCAGAGGGCATTGAGATACCTTATCCTCAGCGAGAAGTGCGGGTATTAGACGGAAAATCACTGGACAAAAAATAAAAAGACAAGGGCCTCAGGGCCCTTTTTGTTGTTTTGAATAAATGGCCAATTGGAACATACGCATGGGCACCACTGACATCGAAAAAGCGTTATTGGCCTGTTTTGATCAACTCGACCAAGCGCTCCATAAGCTCAGCAACCGACTGCCGCAAGAAATGACCGCCCATTGGCAGCCTGAAGGCGTTATTGGCAACCACATTCAAACCGCGTTGACAGACTATTGGTATGACGACAACCGAGATGGCCGCATCACCACGCCTTATTTGGCTGTCGTCCAAGTTGACCCGTCAGTCTTGTCTACCATCGACAATATCAACACGCTGAAACGGACATTTTCAAAGTTGTGTAGTGGCATTGGTAAGTCGGCACCGAGCGTGCTGCCAGTATTAAAATCTACCCTGGCACATCGGCACCAGACCCTACATCACAGCTTACAACCTAATCAACTCTCGCGCCTGCATATCAAACAACTCACCAGAACGATTCCAACGCTGCCTGAGGTGCCGGAGAAAGTAGCCTTCAATTGGTACACCAGCGGTCGAAGTATCACGCACATAACCAAACAGGACGCTTGGCGGCGGTTGTGCGGGATGAATCAGGAAAGCAAACACATTCAAATACAGTTACAGGACCTGGCAAGGCTCCCAGACAATGAGCCACTCGCGGTTGTGCAGGTATTGGCGCCCATCATGCGCATTAATGTCAGGTTTGCGAATCGAGACAGGAAAGCACAAAATATCGCCCTGCCCCTGTTTATTCCGAACAACGCGCCCATGCCAGAGATCGTGCCACCGCCTGAATCCAAGCCAGAGACCCGAACGCGCAAGAGACGCAGCGACAATGTATTGGAAGATCAACCCTTCCTGAAAAGCTTGCGGGTTTATCGGTATCGCACCTAGCGGTATTACGCGCGATAGCTATCGTTTGCATGGGTTCTGTTGTCAGCGGTGATTGGCCGAATTTCTAACATCATCTAGGCGGCTAACCTTATTAGCTAACAAGCCACCCACTTTAGGAAAGTACCCACTATTCGGACAGGAACTACCGAGCTAACAAGCCACCCACTTTAGGAAAGTACCCACTATTCGGACAGGAACTACTACTATGGGTGTCGTAGTTACTACTAGTTACTAGTAGTTACTATTTCGTAGTTACTATTTCCGGATACCTTCAAAGCAATGGCGCTCTTTTTCAATGGCTTCAATCATATATTTTCTGAAGATTTTAATTCGGGATGAACGTCTTAAATCAGGGTGCATCAGCCACCATAACCCGAGTTGATGCTTTTTCTGAGGTTCAACTACCCGTTCCAAATCTGTCGCTCTGTCGCCTATAAAACAGTGCAAATATGCAATTCCCAGTCCGGCCTTTATTGCAGCCAATGTCATATTGCCATCGCAACTGTAGATTTGATGCGTCGCTGCATCACAACTTTGACTTGTCAAACTGCGATGAAAATCACAGCATTCAGCGCCAATCCAGCTAGGTTCGAGGCCCGCCGTTTTTTGATTGTGCACATACTGTTTTTGGCCATAAACAGCTGAAGATACCGTTAAGATGCGTTTTCCAATCAAGGTATCAACAGGTGCATTGGTGAGGCGGATCGCAACATCGGCTTCTCGCTGTGCCAGACTGGCGGCTGAACTGGAACCCTTTATATGTAACTGGACCCTGGGGTATTGCTCAATAAACTGGGCAAACATCGGCATCAAAATGCCTGAAGCCATTTCACTTGTAACAGCCACTACTATCTGTCCTTCGCAATCCATATCGTCGATATGAAGTTGGCTGTCGATGTTAATCGCTTCTGCTTCCATTTTGAGCGCTGAGCCGTAAATCTGCTGCCCAACTTCAGTAAGCGTAAGGCCGCTTCTCTTGCGGTCAAACAAGGGGCTACCAGCGACATTTTCCAATTTCTGCAAGCGTCGAGAAACCGTCGAATGTTGCGCATTGAGGGATTGTGCAGCACCACTAATCGACTTTGAACGAACAATAGCCAGGAAAAATTTGAGGTCATCCCAATTCATATTTCAGTCCCTTGGGTTATTTGCGCACAATTGATTTGCACAAATCGAGAATTGAACTTGGTGGTTTATCGGCTAAGTTAATACCGTACTAAAGCTAGAACCTATCAGTTGATTTATCAAGTTGCCCAGAAAAGGGTTGGTAATGGCGACCACTTGAGTCACCCATACCCAACAAAAGGAGGTGTACACGATGTATGTTGATATTCATACAGACCATGGGAAACATATACATTTTGAAGTGCCGCATGTCATAGCGGCAATAAAATCATTTGCGAACAGATTGTTACCGCATAAAAAGGCCAAAAAGCTGACCACTCACGTTCATAGCAGTCAAAACTTTCATGCAGATGAAGCGTTCAAAAGCCGTCATAGCAGAACCTATATTGGACCCCTCTGAGTTCACATTGGATATAAAAATAATCCTATATGGACATCCATCTTTGTACTCAAATTTGCCATACTATTATGCACACAACAATAAACTGAAGATGCGAATTCCATGATCGTTTCATTACCCATGTATGACTGGACCGAATGTGAACATCTCACAAATGCGTGGTGGCGGGGCATCAGGCAGGAACTCATAAAACAAGGCCTCACGTCAGTGCCAAAATCTTTGTTACGCACGCGCTCTGATAGCGACGCTTGGCGTATGCCTGATTTGTTGTTGAGCCAAACCTGTGGATACCCATTGACGCATGACTACGCCAACGACTTAACGCTGGTCGCCACGCCTGACTACAGAGTTGAAGGATGTGCCAACTATCAATATCAAAGCTTGATTCTTTGTCACGACCGCTCGCCTAATCTTACGCTCGCCGAATTCAAGGGAAGTACCGCCACCATTAATGATGTGGCGTCACAGTCTGGCTTCTCTGCTTTTCGTCATAGCATTGCTCCGTTGGCACAGGGCGCTGCTTTTTTTGAGCGGGTTACTATTTCTGGTGGACACCGATATTCGATGGCGGCGCTACAATCAGGCGACGCTGATATTTGCGCTGTTGATCCGGTGAGTTTCGCCTTGGCAAAAAGATATGTCCCGGGACTCACTCAAAACTTGCGAATAGTGACAACAACAGCCCCTGCCCCCTGCTTACCCTATGTCACGCATGCATCATCACAAGAGGTTGCTAGACTTCAACATGCCCTTTTTGAAGCCTGTGAAAACCCCGCACTGGAAGATGTCAGAGAACAGCTCTTTATTGGAGATTTTACATTCTCAAGTAGGTCAGATTATGAGCGTATCCTAGACATGGAAAACGACGCTATAGCATTACACTATCCCGACTTAACCTAGCCAGAGTGCGCTCAACACCCCTATTTGATCTGCATAAATGCGTTATTTAAGTCTGCTATGAGATCCTGCGGGTGCTCCATCCCTACCGATATTCTCACCAGACCTTCTTCAATACCAACCGATGCTCTAACGTCTTCAGGTACACCTGAGTGGGTAGTTGATGCCGGGTGACTGACTAATGACTCGGTGCCGCCCAGGCTTACTGCAGATTTAAACAGAGACAATGCATTGATAAATTTGAAAGCCGTTTTTCTGTCGGCATCCATGACAAAGGAAAAGGTTGAACCAGGACCGGTACATTGTTTTTTGTATACCGCCTGATAGGCCTCATCGGCTATAAAATCGGGGTGTAATAGCGTCACTTTCATATAGGGATTGTCCGATAGCCACTGGGCAACAATTTTGCCTGACTCTGCAGCGCGGTGCATACGAAGTGACAAGGTTTCCATAGATCTGGAAATCATCCAACAGGTATGCGGATCCAAATTGATACCCATGCAATTACGAATAACCCGCACGGCATTAATCGCATCACCGTTGCCACAGACTGCACCGGCAATTAAATCACTGTGGCCACCGACATACTTGGTTAATGAATAGACCGCAAGATCAATTCCGTGGGGCACTGCTTTTTGAAAAATCGGGCCCTGCAACGTGTTATCAACAACCGTTATCGGACGTCGACCAGTCTCAGCATGTAGTCTATCGGCAGCCATATTGATTAATTCAAAATCGACCAAGGCATTGGTTGGATTACCCGGGGTTTCGACAAATATCATGGCAACCGTTCCCAGTGCTTTGGCTGAGTCTACTGCGGCCATCATGTGGGATTCACTTAATCCGTTATGAAACTCTACAAGCTGTATGCCAAACTGGCTCATAATGTTACGAATCAGCACCTCAGTACCACCATATAGCGGTGAGCTATGCATCAATACGTCGCCAGGTCTTAGCACCGACAGCATGGTGGCCGATATTGCGCCCATACCACTGGCGCAGGCAACGGCTTCTTCTGCACCCTCCAAAATAGCAAGACGATCTTCGATAATCTCCACATTGGGGTGGTTAAATCGAGAATAGATCAAACCTGCAGATTCACCCTCGGGTAATGGCTTTCGCCCTGACGCTATGTGAAAGAATGCTTCGCCATCTTCGGCGGTTGGAAAACAAAACGTAGAGGTCAAAAACATCGGTGGTTTTACAGAACCTTCTGACAGGGACGAATCATAGCCATAAGACATCATTAATGTCTCAGGGTGTAAGGCATGACTACCAATATGGGTTTTACCATTTATTATTTTTTTCATGGTCTTGTCTCATTTTGAATAAAGTTGATCAAATTATGCACTAACTGCTCCGCCATATTGTTGCTATAAATGCTCTATATGTGCTTATAATTGGCATAAAATGCTAACGAGGCGGGTATGGACGCAATAGATAGGAAAATAATCCGGGAAATTCAAAAAGATGGCGCGCTAACCAACCTAGAGTTGTCAGAGAAGGTCAATTTGTCTCCTTCTCCCTGCCTGAGGCGGGTTAAAAATCTCGAAAAAACAGGATTAATTCAGGGATACACCGCAATTATAGACCCTGACGCCTATGGCTTGCCCATTAATGCCTTTGTCAGCATCAGGCTGTCTGAACAAACGGATAGCCGAATTAAGGCATTTGAAGACGCGATACAAACGCTAGACGAGGTGTTGGATTGTTATTTGATGTCTGGTCAACAAGATTATTTGTTGCGGGTTGTCAGCAGCAGTCTTAAGAGTTACGAAAACTTTATTCGAGAAAAACTCACCCGCATTCCTGGCATATCTTTCTTAGAGTCAAATTTTGCATTTGGGCAGGTTAAACGAAAAAATATTTATCCGGATATCAGTTAGTTTTTTTAGGCGTGGTCACCGACGAAGGGATTGGTGCGTTTTTCGTGGCCAAAGGTACTACTAGGTCCATGCCCAGGATAGAACCGAACGTCATCACCTAAGGGAAACAATATCTCTCGACATGAATGCACCAGAGCACGGCTATCGCTCATAGGAAAGTCTGTACGTCCGACACTGCCCGCAAATATCACATCGCCTACCCAAGCTGAACTCGAAGCGGCGTCAAAGAAACAGATATGGCCGGGGGTATGGCCGGGGGTATGCACTACCTGCAAGGAAATCTCACCCACCAATACGGTATCGCCATGCGCAAACCATTGGTCTGGCGTGGTGTTTTCGCCAGAGGGG
>Ga0208923_1000340_pt1 | contig 10632 bp, 17 predicted proteins | sample ColrivemetaGS575_FD_187620 | JGI IMG/M metagenome (GOLD analysis project Ga0208923, IMG submission 187620) | Estuarine microbial communities from the Columbia River estuary - Freshwater metaG S.575 (SPAdes) (version 2) | ecosystem: Environmental > Aquatic > Marine > Intertidal zone > Estuary ...
TATTCTCCTGTGCAATGAGTTTCTCAAATGCAGGGTAAAAGTTCTTATTTTGTTGGGTAAAGATACCTTTGTATAGACCACCACCCCATTTGTGGTTCCATAGTGGAAATTCATTGGCAGGGTCAAATGCTTCACTTGGTATTCTAAATGCCATTACATGAAGTCTCTATATTGTTTGCGAATGCTGGCATAATCTGTTTCTTTTTCCACGTCAGTAGCAAAGGTTGTGATTGCATTTCTCCAATCATCTTTTGGCATGACTGTCGTGAGAATGTCTTTTGACAGAATCTGTAGTACAGATCCGAGTGCAATCATTTCTTCTTCGTCATCACAATATAGGATTGTTTCTTTGATGTAGTCACTAACATCTTCCATCAGATGCATGCGTTTCCGCTGCCTCTCTTGGAAGGTAAGTCTTAACTTGGGTTCTTTAACAGGTTCAATCATAAACTTATTTATCACGATTGAATACGACCCAATCTGTGTAGTAAACTAGCAACTGCATTAAGATCTGGGTGTGGTTCCCGATCACTATATCCTTCAATACGCTGAATATCTACCAGATATGTGTGCAATGCACGACGAATTACAGGAATGTCTGTAGGAGCAAACGTCCCACCTTTTACTTCTTTAACCATTAGTCCCATAGTCCTTGATAATATTTACCGAACAATATTGTTCCACGTTGAATGCGTTCTGAGTGTTTGACATGACCTTCTCTGTCATGAACATATGGTTTTACAGAGTGATCAAAAAACTGAGATTCATGATCTTCATCAACGATCTGTTCAAATGCCCAGATCATTTCACCGAGCACCCATTCCCACCGCTTATGGTAGTTATCGTCGATATTATGATCCACGACAACAGGAACAGCAGTAGAGCGAAGTTCTTCTGGAACATCAGCATCATCGACTTGACAAGAACTATGTGTTGATTTTCGTAGTTGCTTTAGCATGGGAAGAATGATTAGAGCGAGAGTATTATCCATGCTCCATGTGTCATATGGATCGATGCGCACTTTTACCTTTCGATCCATTCCATCAATAATCTTGTTTACTGTAAGATTAAGCAAATCCTGCCAGATATCAGAGATCTTCTGAACGCTGCGATCCAACCAGTCACCATCTTCTAGATCACCTACATCCTGAATGCCGACAAGATCGACACCATTCCAGTAAGGAACTTGTTTGTTGCCATACTTGATACGGATATACCATTCCTCGAATCGCAGCGTTGTCCAGCGATTTCTATATGGTCCAATGTTAATCTTCATGATACTTCTTCGAAAGTTCGGTCAAATATGGATCTTGTCCCCAATCAAGTGGAATGTCCATACCATCGAGTGATTGCACCATCTTGGTGATACCATATACTGCGAGTGCGGCAATGCCGAACACTGCTACATATGGGATCGCCTCAATCATTTTACCCTTGATGTCATCAGTCTTCATTACCATACACCTCTTTAATTTGCTCTGGTGTTCCAAACCAATTGATCAGTTGATCGACAGAATCAATGTGCTTCTGAATCTCGGCATCATCTGCTTCTTGGTCGCCCCAGACAAACACATGATTATTTGCGCCCAGATCATTGAGAAATCCTGCACGAGTTTTGATAAGTTCTTCGACGACCATTGTGTCAAACTGTTCATTATCAAGTTCTACTGAAATCTTAGTCATCTTCATTCGCCTTCTTTTTCTACTATAATTGAACAACATTTACCGCCAAACCCAAATGAGTTGACAAGAACCTTCTTAACAACAGTCTCGATGTTCTCTGTCACCACATCCATGTCAGTATCCTTACATCCAGCGGTATGTGGAATCACACCGTTCTGAATCGAAAGAATACTATAGATGGTCTCAAGCACACCAGCAGCAGCCATTGTATGACCGATCTTACCTTTGTTGGAGTATATTGGCGCATCTGTAAACTCTCGAGTTACATTGTACTCAACAATATCTCCGAGAGGTGTGCTGGTCCCATGTGTGTTGACCGAGTCGACTCCCTCAAGATCTAATTTTTCAAGACACGCTCGTGCGCCAGTTCCACTCGGAGCAGTCGCATCATAAGCATCCGAAGCATTTGCGACTCCAGTAATTCGAGCATAAACCTTCGAGTTCATCTTCTCTGCCTTCTCGTGAGACTGGAGGATGACACAACCTGCGCCTTCGCCCATAATAAAACCATCTCGATTTTTATCGAAAGGCATCGACTTTGTGCCGATTGCCTTGATTACCGAAAAGAAATATAAATCTGTGACATTGACACCCGCATCAGAACCACCGACAATCACATAGTCATACTCATCAAGCATTCGCATAGCATAATCGATACTTACAAGACCAGTAGCACAAGCAGAATATAAACACGTATTGATACCTGTATATCCATACTTAATCGAGATTTGACTACAAAGGTAATCTATCGCCGACCGAAGGATTTGCTTAGGTTTTTGTTTTCTACCTACAGATTCTATCTTTGCTTTTGTAGAGTTACCCCCAGAGAGAGTCGAGAAAACCACTCCCACATTCGATGAGTGTGGTAGATTTGCCATGTAAAGTGCTTGTTCGACTGCATGCATACCATATGCCACAGTTCGAGGTTGCAATTCTTCATCGATCTCTATGTCTGGATAGAAAGCAGTCTTTACATTTAAACCATGGTTCTCATGGACATGAGGATGGATCGGTTTATGGAAGTCTTGATCATTAAGCATGTTGTTCCAGCAGTCGATAGGATTGTCGCCCAATCCATCGATCATACCAAAACCAACTACACATGCTTCCTTCATTCTGCGACCTTCTTATAACGATTAAAAGATCCATCTGCCTCGACGACCATAATTTCGTCAAGATTTTGTGCCATCACACGCTGCTCGCCTTCTGCTACGATATATTCATACTCGCGCAGAGTTCGCATCACAGCATTGGCAATGCCAAACTTGTTGCGACCAGTGTCCATAGCATTTTGTGCTGCCTCTGCACATTCATTGTAAACTTCATCGGGCAGAGACCATGAGATATCCATCGCATTGCTAAAATCGCCCACACGACGCAAATATTCTTGCCCACCATCAACTGCAACTGCACCACATGTGCAATTAACAAAGTCATGTCGATGCTTGGAGACAATCTTATCTCCGCAACTCAAACATAGTGCTGCATTCTCAACGATCATTCTGCATCCCCATAGTTCAGAACATTCACGAAATCCAGTTTCTGTTCTTCATCCCAGTCTTTCAGATAAACATTATCCTCATCAAACATGCGAAGATATTCTTTCTTATCGATTTTGCGTGTAGATGTAATCATCTCATCAACATGATGTTGTGAGAATTCCTTAAAATCATCACCCATGCTCATGGTCACTTCATCCTTCGCGTCGGATGCATTCTTTGCCTCCACGACATACCGCATGCGGAATACGCTGACAGTTTCTACAAGATATTTTGGCATCAATTCAACTTTCCATCATAAGTTCGCAACCATGGTTGCCCGTAATTTTCAATTTCGGTAAACAACTTGTTTGCAATATTGTCCCACAGCGCTCGGAACTTAGGGTTCTGAGCACGAACCATTGCTCGTCGAGCATTCTGTATACGTTCCATCTGCAACACTGTATCAATCATGATATATACTCCTAAACACAATCATTATTAGCATTATACGCTGTTTCTCGATATTTGTCAATAGATTTTTGTTTAAAATTCTCCATGAGACCAAGAAACTAAACTATATCGAACACCCGACTTGACTGGATCAACTTTGTGATGAACATAAGAAGGGAAGAAAATAACATCACCTGCATTAAATAGAAAACTGTATCTGTTACCCGTATACCATAATGCAAGTTTACCACCAGTGAAGTCATCATTGAGCAGTGTTATGCATGATAGTTTGCGAACAGGTTTTTTGTCTAAATCTTTTACATCTGCATTCCATATGGTGTCAGTATGTTTTTCAAATTTACCACCATTGTCATATTGAATGAAGTGATTTTCTTTGGCGTATTGAGAGATGTTAATCTTAAAATAGTTCTCATTGGCGAATTTAGATATTTCACGAACTTTTTCAACCACAGGATTGTTGTGATTGATGCTGACTTGTTTAGACTCGCGAATATCTGTATCATACCTATCAATGTTCGCAGAACTTAATCCACTGTCTTGTAGTGGTTTTTGTTTCTGTTCTTCAATGAATCCTGAGAGATCTTCAAATGCATTACGAAACACAATGGCATTCTGTAAAACCTCAAACTTCATATTAATTGCAGTTCCATGAGTTCAGTCATATTCAACACCTTCATCTTGTTTGCGACCCATGTAGTGATCATCGCTCACGCAATGAAACTGTGCCTGGATTGGACTGTTGATAATAGTGCGAGTGACATCACCTGCAAACTTTTCGCATTGCTCTTTGCTGGCAGTCTCATAGACATCCTTTGCTACGAACTCACCCTCGGCAGTAAACAAGAAAACGATCAACCAATAACTCATTTCACAACTCCATACAGAAGAATAGCGGTAATAAACCCATTGACCACGATCAAAGGTTTATCTTTCATCTCGTAGGCAGCATATCCCCAGATGGCAGCACCAATGATCGACAACATCAGGTCAACCGTGTGCAACTCAAACGCACGACATGTCGCGGCGATGATGACACATGCAGTGCCAACCCATTTCAAGATTTCGAGGAAATTATTCTTTGTCTTATCTTCAGTCATAATCAAATATCCTTAAATTGCATGAAATCCAAGGGGAGCACAATAGTATAGAGTTCCATCAACCTCGAGGATGTCACCAACCGACATTGAGGAGCAAGGAGCGAGTTTAAAAATATCTTCGAAGTATATGCTTTCTTCCCAGAGATTCATTGCTTCGAATGCTTCTTCCATATCATCAACAGCAACATTAGCAACGTGGGTGTAATACTGGAAGTTTTCAGATTTGAAATTACCTTCGAAACTACGATCGAAGTAAGCCTTGATGCGATCACTGGTTTCGCCGTTATTGACAGCGGTAACTTCAGCATCGGTCAACTGGATTTGGTAAACTTTAATCATTTTCACTTTTCCTTTTCTCATCTTATATTTCATTCTACCCTAAAAATGAGAAAAAGTCAAGCCCCTAAATTAAGATAATTGAAATTATTTTTAGTAAACTCTCATTTTTCTGACTATTCGGTTCATTGTATCTTCGGTCGCACATACATTTAACACTAGCATGGTGCATCCATCAACATAGGAAAATAACGAATGTGCCTTGGTCGTATTCATAAAATATGCGATACCTTCTCTTAGTTGCACAACCTTACTATCAAAAATCCAAGACATGTCTGATGAGTGAAAGTTATAGAACGGCACGATAATTCTAAGCATATTATTAGGTAAACTGAATTCGTGATCTCTGTGCGGTGGAAAGAATCCACCTTTATCTAATCGCAAGAAGTGTGAACGTCCCAAGGAATCACCGAAGAAATCAAACAATTCTGAGATCTCTGGTATCTCATATGAGAGTGGAGTTCTGACTTTGAAGTCTCTATCATAATAGAGTTCTTTTGTATGCATGTAGTATTCCATCAGACTTTCTAGGTCGGGAATACCAGAGTATCCACCATCCAAACTGGTCATCGATAATCCGTAGCGATTAAACCCCTGCTTATATGTGTTATATTGCTTCCATTCTGGATGATTGACGATAAGATCTCTATATGTATCTACATTGATCTTATTAAACCCTAGTTCAACCAGATCTCCATATGAACATACAAATTCAGTAAGCGGATTAAAAGTTACATTTTCCATCAATTGGTTCCTGGATCAATTTTACCGAGTTGGTCAAACGCCCACTGTCGTTCATGACAATGATAACACTTATTGCATCGACCTGCATCTAGTTGCGTACAGGAGTGCGATAACTCCAACAATGGTTCTGTGTTGAACATGAAATGTAAATCTATTGTATGAGATTTATAAAGATCATTAAACGGCAAACTTATCATCTCTGGATATGGATTTCCAGAGACGCGAAATGGGTTGATTGCAATCTCAGAATCAAAAGGCCAAGGTTGGGGCACAGGTCTCTGGTCTGCAAGAAAAAGGAACAGATCCATGAATGTAGGATCATACTTCTCGAAAATTGCCCGTCCACTTTCGCTAATTTGCATCGAATGGTGTAAGTCTTGCACATTTTCTGCGCCGAAGATTATTGGTTGCGGTAGATTGATGTCCAGTTTTTGGTTTATCCAATTCACGATACCTGCACTGTGTAGTTCTGCACCGTCTGTTTTCGGGACAGTAAAAATATATTTAATCTCTTCGATCGATCTTCCAGTTTGCATCAACTCAAGACACATCAGATACAGTAGTATTGAACTGTCTGCGCCACTGCTCAGCATTATACCAATGCTTCTGTTCTCAGGAATTGTTAAATGGAATGTATCTGGATTTTCTTCTGTACCACAGGTAATAATCATAAGTCACCTCTGCAATATTTATTCAGTAAAATTATCATCTATTTTATAGAAAATAGGGTTTTGTGAAAAGATTTTACATCGAAATCTGAAAAATTACCATGAGTTAGACCTGCGTATATTACGTCTTTCAAGACATGATGGTTTTTTTCATGTAAATGGTTCAGTCTGTGATCATAACGACCAGCATATTTTTTAGTTATCTGCTCCATACTCCGAATAGGACCACTAGAAAATTCTTCCATACTGATTTTCCCTAACAAAAATTTACTATGGGTAGGGAAAAACTTTTCTATGGAAGATTCTGTCACATTCACGCTAATTGATACTGTTTTATTGGGGAGGGCATGTAGTGTCTGTAACAGAAAATATCGCTGCGCTAAAATCAAATCTTTATTTTTTAGCAAAAACCAATCTCTATAAAATTGCTTAAATCTAGAATAATGTTCGTCTGAATTGGTAAGTTTTTCTATCCGCTGCCGACTTATTGAATCTAAATATTCTGGGAAAACCTTATTTGCTGCCCATGCCGCCCATTCAGGAAGAAAATCTTTTGCAATAACTGGACTTCGGTCTGCCGTAGTCAGGACAAATACGATCTGATCATTTGGATTATAGTCGGCGCTGATCAAATATTCAAAGAATTTTAAAGATGAATATTCAAACGAACTTCCAGGTTTACCATATGTTTTATACTCAGTTCCCAAATCATCGCTTAACATCTTAAACCAAGTTGGATGATCGCACGTATCGTAGATATTGTCAACATCGGGGTGGGTTCCGGGATTTGCAAATCCATGGATTCCGGGATTTGCTTCAACAGATTCACTTATAAAACTGTCACCAAATAGTACTAACATTGTTATTTTTCCTCTAAACTCATGCAGTGATCAAATCAAGTTTTTGTTTTTTATAGTTCTCAATAAAATCCACTCTTGTTTGAATGTCTGGACGGATACTTCCTAAATCACGATATGATCCCAGCAGTTCCTGATCGGTCTTACCTGCGATATACCATTCGTTAAACTGCCAAAAGTCTGGACCAAAGTCTAGAAAATTATCTTTACTCCAAACATTTCTAACGATCCACATCTGTGCATCTTTTTCTGTCATGCCTGTATTGCTTTTCCAGTGATGTAGTAATACAGTTGGTTTATGACGATGCTTCACATTTAATTTAACATACCGTTTCAATTCAGGAGTAATACTATTACTCTGATACAATCTTATCAAATCAGGATCATCTTTGTTCATATAAGTATCGGAAGGATCTATAAGACTATATCCTTGTTTTTCATATGTTGTTGACAGTTTGCTTCTTTTAACATTAGCATGATCACTGTCTATCCTTAATACCCCAAATGGTACATGTTGCGCTTTCCAGTGTTCGTCACACCATTTTTTGGTTTCATTAAGTGTTTCTTCGGTTTCATGTGGTAATCCTACAATAAATCCTATGCCCCCTTTGTAAAAACCATTATGCTTCATGAGGTAGTCTTTGGTATCAAGAATTGCTTGTTGAATTTTTGTGGGATCCATTCCTTTACCAATGGCAGCAGCACTAGGGCGATGGAATGATTCAACCCCATAAAAATGCATGTTAAACTGCATACGAGCAAGATGCTCGATATCCTGTGGTCGAGTATGTAATAAGTCTGCTCTAATATACCCACCAAAGTTTGGTTTGAATGGTAGATTCTCTACTACATCTGCATACTTTATGATTTTCTCGCTATAATCATTAAAAGTTTCGTCTGTAATTGAATACCGCTGAATACCAAAATTCTCATAATTTCGCATGAGATTATCATGAAAATCTTGGGTGCATCTAGTATGGTCATCTTTCACCCCCAAAATCGGATAGGTGCAAAATGAACACTTAAATCTGCATCCGCGACTAGTTTCCATATTTACAGTTTCGAATGATCGCAGGAAATCTCTCTTCTCATAATCGATAGAAAGATTTCGCATTGGATATGCAGGATAATCGTGAAGTGCGTGAACAGTTCTTCTTGTATTGCCTTCTTTATCGATTATTTCTTCTGTGGACTTTACAGTACCCTTTAAGATTTCTAAAATGGCGAGTTCACCATACCCTACTACCATGTAATCAGCGGGGATAAAATGGAGATTGTAAAAATCCTGCGCTCCAGTTACCAATATAACATCTGGATAGGTCTGCTTCAACCAAGTAAAGCAACGAACGAGAGTTATCGTATTCATATTGAATACTGCTCCGAGACCAACAAACTTCATTCTCGGTGTCATTCGTGAGCGAATCAACTCCTGAAATTCTTTAAATTCCCAAGAAGGAGCAAAATCTACGACTTCAATATCGAGACCATTTTGGCGCAAAAACGAAGCGATTCTATGAGAACCTGCGCTTCTATGCGCAGAATCATAAGTTATTCCGTCCGTATCTTGTGGTCGTTTATCCTCTTCTGAGAACATTCCACCAAAAATTATACCATCTAGTGCCATCAGTCAATCCCTACCAACCATTTCAAATTGTTTTAACATAATTGCATACTCGACATATTTCTTCTCTTGCACGAACGATTACCTCGGCATGTTTTTCAGTAACCCAAATTTCCCTCAATGATTGCTTAGAAAGATTACCGAAAACATATTCCATACTATAATCATTACAGCAAAGAAAGGTTTCTCCTAATGGATTTATATGTATCATCTCAGTAGTTCTGTCAGTGTCATTATCCTCAGAACCATCTGAAAGGGCACGCTCCCGAGATGGACCTCCCCTGCACCCGACAACCGTGCCAGTCTTCAATCTTTCCTTGATAGATGGTTGATTAGTAATCAAATTAGATAACAATCCTGCTCTATCATGCAATACGTATTCTTTATATGTAATGAAGTTTTTAAACTTTCTCTTAGCAAATTCATATGCTTGAGACTGTTCCCCCTTTAATGGATGTTGATCGATCATCAGTTGATCGAATTCATCTCCAGGTTGAAATTGTTCATTCCAAGAGTTAGCATCAACTCCATTAATTAATATAACGAGACTATTAAAATCCGCCAGTTCTCTGTCTGTATATTCTAAATTTGAGATCAATCTATCATATTGATTTACTGGTAACCCAGAACGAGTTGCCCAAATTTCAGGTTCAAACGAAGGAATGTTCAATACAATGTCAGAAATTACGTCCCTGTTCGATTTTATTATATCAACCTTATTAGGAGTAAGATTAATTCCATTACTAAAGATAGTAGTAGTAAAATTATACTTGCGAAGTAGTCCAAGGAATTGTTCAAAATGTTTATATAATAACACTTCACCATAGTGAGCACTATAAATGTTGCGCATCGTATCGGAAACAACACCATCAGCATTTATACGGTTTTCGTTTAAATCTATAAGAATCTTCTCCACCAAGTCAATTGGCATATGAACACGTGTTCGTTCAGGTTGTGGTATATACTTTACAGGACAATACCAGCAAGCAGCATTACAAAATCCAAACAAATCAAGTTGAGCATACTGGACCTTTATATTTTGTAATTCTTGGTATACACGAGCATCAGGTGTGTATTCTAGATTCATTCACAATAACCTTTAATGTCTGGAATACTTTTTCTATTTCATTTAAATTACTTAAAAATTTATAGAAATTACCATTCTCTTCTAAGTCATACACATACAGATCTTCATTTGTTAAAATAAATTTTATGTCTGTGTTATAATATAATTTATATGCTCCAACTACATCTTCCAAACCAATAAACGTTTCATCAAAATTAAAAGCATTCACAACTTTTTTAGAATACAACAGCATTCGACATTCTGGCAGATTTGCTTCTAAAAATTTAGCAAGTTCGATCAATTTTAATCTATGTGTGCCTTCAGTATTTGCCAAGTATTCGATAATAAACTTGTTTCCAGTTGTTACTACACCATTATATATCAAACATCCACCTTGTTCTCCAATCACGTCAAACTCTGGATTTTGTTGGGCAATTGTGGCAATCTTAGATAATGAATTAGGAGTAAGATAATCATCTCCATCAACTTGCATGTAATAATTGAATTGCTGGCGAGATCGGAAAATATCTAGGACAGAATTCTTTCCCTTCGCTGGGTTGCCATTAGATTCAGTAACTACAAACTCCAGATTATATGCCTCGACAACT
>Ga0208923_1000343_pt1 | contig 10568 bp, 14 predicted proteins | sample ColrivemetaGS575_FD_187620 | JGI IMG/M metagenome (GOLD analysis project Ga0208923, IMG submission 187620) | Estuarine microbial communities from the Columbia River estuary - Freshwater metaG S.575 (SPAdes) (version 2) | ecosystem: Environmental > Aquatic > Marine > Intertidal zone > Estuary ...
TGGAACGCCTTTGTTAAAGTCTCCTGAAATGAGTCTGTTTAGTGTGTAATTACCTGTTGAGATCCATGTCTTAGGGTCTCTGAATCCAACTGATAGTCCTTTTACACTTTTAGTAATACCTTTGCGAAACTTCGCAACGTCAAATGCCTTAGCCATACTTCTTCCTTCTATAAATTAAAATGGATGGGGCTCTTGCCCCATCCTTAGTTTTGTGTGGAATTAGCTGGTTTCTTTACGTGCGCGGATTGCAGCTAGAATGTCTTTTGCATCCTTGCCGCCGCCGTCCGTAGTAGACTCAACTGGTGGTGTAAGTAGATCAGCACCGTCATCGCTGTCATCTTCATCAACTGCTGGCGCTTTGCTAACACTTGGTGCCTTAGGCTCTTCAGCCTTAGGCGTTTCGCTGTGGGCGGAACGATTGCTTGAACCGCTGTTTGGTGCTTCTACGCCCCATGGACGGTAAAAGTCTGCAAAGCGCTCTGGATCGTAAAGCTCTCCGTCTACGCTAGCTTCAAACATGTTAAAGATAGCTTGTAGCTCTTCTGCGTTAGGCTTCTTAGGCATAAAGTCATTAAGGTTGTAATGTCCATGCTCAGCAATAGCGTCACGCTCTGCTTGGTTCAAGCTGCGTTCTTTACGTGCCCAGCTTGATGTTGTAAAGTCGTTGTATTGACCTTTCTTAGTCTTCGTAATACGGAAGTCAACACCCATATCGTAGTCAGTTGGCATATGATCACCAAAATCTGGATCCATAAGTGCTGCTTTGATTACGTTGTGAATTTGTGTATTGATAATGAAACGTCGAACTGGATTCTCAGGTGTTTCTTCTTCAACGAACGCACTGTTAACAATGAGTCCTTGATATAGATAGCTACGCTTCTTCCAGTATTTGCGAGCCATATCTTCCATGCTAGGGTCCTTGAACCAAGGGCGGATTTCTTCATGGATTGGGCACTTCTGTCCGTCCCACATCTCAACGCATGGTACTTTGACCGTAACAGGCTTACCTTCGTCCTGTCCTTTAACACCACTAAATGTGAGGTTAATCATCTGACGTTCACGCCAGAAGAAGTCATTTGACTGATCGTCGTCAGCCAAGAACCTGATTGTAGATGTTTCGTTTTCGGGGGTGTTCCAATGTGCGTAGAGTGCGTTGTCGCCGCCTGTGCTACCACCTTGATTTTTTTGCTTCGATTCTTGCTGTTGAAGCTTCGCGCGGATTTCTGCTAGAGTTGCCATATTGATATTCTCCTATAATAGCCTATATTTGTTACCGGTATTCCGGCTTAAGTTTTGCTCTATAATCAAGCGAGTTACTTTTTACGTAACTCCTTGAATCTACACTATTTTTCGGGGTCTGTCAACTAAGTAATTGATTAGACTCCGAATAATTTGCGTACATCGTATTTAGCTAAAGATTCAGCAATTTTGCTCAATTCTGACTCTTCAACGTCAATTTTTTCTTCACCAGTATCTTTTGCTTCTGCAACTGTGCCTTGCTGCTTAACTACGTTGATAGCTGACATAGCCATGTTAACGTGCTTGTTGCCTACAGATGCCAAGTTCTCTTCTAGCTGTGCTAATGAGTTTGACAGTGCTTCGTTCTGCACTTTAGGTGCCAAATATGCTGCCCATGCTGCAACTTCAGATATCTTGTCTTTGTAAGTACGTGCTGATGGGCTCTCAGGATCGTCGTCGTCACATGCCTCTGCAAGTGCAAAGCCGCCTGTATTGTTCATAACCTGACGTGCAAACTCAACAATGCGTGATTCGTTAGCTTGACGGGCGCGGAGTGTTTCAATAACACGCGCTACGTATGGTAGGCTGTCTGCAATGCTTTCGTCAAAGTATGACATAGTGGTTGCATCTTTTAGCTCGTCAATGCGTTCTTGTGACACATCCTCGTTCTCTTTAGTGAAGCCTTCCATCTGTGCTTTATAGCCACGTGGTGTAGACATGCTCTTTAGGCTACCGCGTAGGTTGCCAATATGTGCAGTAATCTCTTCGCCAATCTGCGCGTCTTCAAAGAAGTCGTTACGCTTGTTCTTGCGGCTAAATGTCTTAAGCTGGTTGAGCTCTTCCATAATGCCGTAAATGTGCTGGCCAAAGTCATCAAACGGTGCGCCACCTTCTTGTACGTGACGTGCCATAGCTTTAGCTGCGGTGATGTTTGTGCTAGGAAACTTGAAGCGCTCGCCTTCTGCGTTCTCAATAAAGATGCTTTCAATCTGACGTGTACGCGCTCCGCGCTTCTCCTCGTCGACAGTGCGCTTGTGCTTAACAATAATACGTGCGCTTTCTAGTTGGTTTACACTCTTACGTGCAGAACCAGTCCAGCCGCTAAAGCCTTCGTTTACGCCTTCTGGAAGTTTGTTGATTGGGCCACGCATCCTTCTAGACTTGTACCCGTGTTTTTGGTCCATTCTATCTTCAAGATCGAAACGGTCGCTCTTAACTTGTGACAAGGGGGTGTTTGTGTTTTTCCCCCATTTTTGGGCATAGCGTTGCTTAACGCCCTTATCATATGCAGTGGCAGTTCCTCTCGGTCCATTCTTAATTAATTTTTCTGCTCGGTCATGATCAGGGTTCTTTGGCCCTTGTTTTTTAAGTTTCTGCGAAGTCATAGGTTCGCCCATCAATCCAAATTTCGCGCTTATGCCTGCGTTTGGAGAAGTTATTGCACCTTGCTTCATTGCTTTTTGCTTTGGTGTCAATTCATTAATCCGCTCAACTTCATTCATTGCTGCATCATATGTTGATTCTTCTTTAACGTTCCAAGAAATTTTGCCATTTACCAACTTGCCTATTTCGCCTTCAGGTTGTAGATTATCATCTGTTGCAACTAGAACTAATTCTTCTATATCAACGCCGTGTTTAGCCGCAAGTTCTTCTATTGGTGCTGTCAATGTTCCATTCATGCCTGGATAGCCGTCATCTTCACCAACTAGCTCACCGTTTACGTATAGTCTTAGCATATAAAAGTCGTCACTGTAATCGTATGATACTTTCATTTCAGCTGGTGCGTTTGTGTACGCTGATTCATTTTTTACCATTGCTTCTTTGTCCCTTGTTTCGCGTGACTTGCCTGTGCTAGCAAAGCTGCGGGCTTGTTCTTCGTTTCTGAATGATTTAAGCTTGCCATTTAAGTTTGTTGCAAACCAGCCGATTTTACTCTTTGATACCGTGCCTGCTACTCCTTCTTGTACTTTTGAATGTGTAGTCACAAGATCTTTACCAGCATCAGTTGCAATATAACCCTTACGGACCTTACCATCCTTAACAAATGGCTCAATAAGGCCTTGTTTTTTTAATGCATAGAATGCCCGGCGGGTTTCACTTCCAGGTGCCATAATATATTTGTTAACAATATCTGTTAATACTGTTAATTGTCTAGCATTTAATTGTGACGACTCTTGTACTTTATTTTTTGCCATGTATGCGAAGTCCCTTGGTTCTATTGATTTGCCAAATGTCTTGACTGTATACTCAATAATATGACGGTTGGCCAAGTTGCGGATTGATGATAGCAATGACTTAACGCCTTTAATGTCTGTGTCTTTGCTTAGGTTCACTACTATTTCATTAGTAGTCTCGTCTACAACATAGTTGACCATCATCTGAATATTTTTTAAGTAAAAGCGACGAGCTTCTGTTGGGTTTGTTGTCTTTTTCCCATCATCAGTAAACAACACGAGTTTGTTAGAACTCCCGCCTACACCAGTACCTGTAAGTACCTTAAATAATTGTTCTGCAATATGATCTACTGATTTTGTCATGCTAGTATTTATACCTTTATAAAATTCCAACTGGCATTGGTCTGCGCAGTTCGCTATCGTCAAAGCTGTCTTTTAAATCATCAAATGCATCAGGATCATACTTGGCAACTTGCATAGCCATACGAACAGCTAAGATGGTTGACATAACTAGATCGTCAGTTTCGCCTTCTTTAGCTTTGTAACTATTACCGTGTGCAATGAATGTTTTAAGTTCACGTATAAGGTTCTTGCTGCGAACTTTCATACTATCTTCTTCTATCCAACGTTTTAGTTTTGCGCAGGCTGATAGCTTTGTTGAATTAGTAGTAGTAAACCCTTTTCTAAAGCGGCGGCCGTTACCTTTTTTCTTTGGTTCACTTAGGAATATGCCAGGAATGTTCTCCTCGCCCATCTCAGAGAGTGAGATAAGTGCAGCTTCACCAAGTGTATTGTTTTCTACACTGTAATAGATTTCACTATTTGGGGCAGCTTCTTCAATTTCTTCCAGAATATTCTTTAGGATTTTAATTTGCATCTGTATTGGTGTTTTGTTATGTTGCCACTCGCCAACTTGTCGCATACCCGGAATCGCATATACTTGTATAGCAGACGGGTCACCACCTGTTCCTAAACTAGGATCAAGGGCTACTAGGTATGTTTGATCATCGCGGATCTTATCGTACCAACGTATTTGTCCAACTTTGCGCATTGGCTCCATACCAAGATCCATTTCACTTAGGTAAATGCTGTTGATTAGTGTTTCGTCAAACGCAATGAATTCACATTCATGCTCACGGCGGAAACGCTCGTCACCAATCTTGGCGCGTTCTTCATCTGCCCATGCTTGGTCGCGATCTGGGTGCTTGTCCCATTTAACTAGGTAAGGACGGAATCCGTTCACACCTATATCTGTTTCGTTACCATACTCATCAACACGCTTGTTAGCTTGTTTCCAAATACGTGCAAATTGGTCATCGTCTTGGTTAGGGGTTGATGTAATAATACACTTACCACCAGTTGACAATGTTGGTGAGATAGATGTCCAAAACTCTTCTGCAACACGCGGAGGGACAAATGCAAATTCGTCCAAATACACAAGTGAAAGTGCTAGACCACGTCCAGTATTTTCAGTTGTAGCTTGCGCAATAATTTTGCTGCCGTTATCAAATGTAATGCTACCTTTGTTGTACTCTGTTGCCCCAGCACGAATAAAGTCTGGGCAACTCTCATACATATAACGTAGACGTGTCATAATTTCGTTTGCACCATCACGCTTGTGTGCTGCAACTAGGATTGTGCTGTCTGGCTTAAACATCGCAAACCAAAGTAAGTATGCCGCGGCGCAGGTGGACTTACCAGTTTGACGTGATAGTAGACTGATTGAATACCGGAAATCGTTGTATGAATTTACAAGACCTTCTTGATAGTCAAACAATTCAAATGCCATCCTACCTTTAGTAGGGTGCTGAATGTAGCAATAGTTGCGGATAAAATACAAAGGGTTGACAGAACAAAGAGCCAATTCTCTAAGTTCATTTTGACTCATACGCTCCGTTGTATACGGGCGTTTAACTAAGTCAGTATTTACCGCCATTTACTTACCTTTGAATTTACGGTAGGCTTTTGCAAGGGTTGAAGGCTTAATTGATTCTTCAATGCGGACAGGCATTGCTTTAGCATTAACATAACGACGTAGGCTGAGATCAACTGTTTCGCCTTCTGGCTGCTCTTGATAATGACCACGATCATCATACTGCTTATAAACAGAGTTTGCCCATTCACGCATTTGCTGTTGCTCATTTTTTGGCTCTTTGGCTGACTCCGTTGCAGTGTGTGTAACATCTGCTAGATGTGCGTCAATACCAGACGTAGATTTCAATCCCCACTTTGCAGCGGCTTTTTGTGCAGCGCCATAACTAGAAGTAGCAGTTACTTCTGTCATGCCTTTTTTAGCATGGACACAAACATAAGGACGACCATCAGCTGACTCGTCAAGCTCTTCATCATCATCGACAAACCGCCCTCCCCAGCCGCCGCCACCATAGCGATTCAGTTCTTCGTCGTCATCGTCTTCATCATCATCATCTGACTCATTTACTGACTCGTCCCATGGCGCTTTCTTTAGCGATACTTTTTTGCTGCGAGTCTCATCTGCTTTGTCAAATGCAGCTTGCTTAGCTTTTTCTTCTGCTTCGCCCTCATAAACAACAGGAACATATGTTTCCATAATAGTTTGCACTGTCTTATTAGTATCAGTTGTCTCTTTTTTCACAGCTGGTGTGTTACCTGCAAGTACGCGAAGTCTTTCGAGTTCTTTTTTATCCATTTTAGTTCTCTACTTTCTTTAGGTGCTCTGCACGGTCTGCGGCGATCTCTTTAATGAATGAAGCTTTGAACTTCTCGCCATAAAAATCATCTGCGTTTACTTTTTCAGCTTCGGAATATTCATCATCACCAATACGTGGCTTATAATCTTCTTCAGGCATTTCTTCTGCTTCATCTTCAATATGCAGAGGCTCTAGCTTATTGCGTACAATAATGAAGCGCTCATGTATGCCCATTTTTTGTGTTAATTCAGCTAGCAATGTAAGTGGACTCGCTGGTTGGCGTGTTTTAAAGTCAATCATGTAAACTTCTGCTGCATCAATGCTGCGGAAATCGCGCGGGTTGCGCTGGATAATTGTTTTTTGTGGGGTGCCAATGTCAAATCCATCATATTTGCGTAGGTGCAACTCCATTGCGTCGAGCTGCGTGTCTGTTGGCTCCATAGCGATTTTTACACGAAATTCATGTACCGCTTCATTTTCTGCCAAATATTGCCCTAGTTTCTTGTTCATAGGAGTCTCCTGCTTATATTGTATTTATGCATCACTGTCTCTTTTTATGCCTGCAAGAATGTCATTCAACATGTCATTGCGAGTTGAGATAATATGGCCTTCAGTCTCTTGAACATCACCACCTTCTGGCGTTTTGAGGTGACGTTGCTTGAGATAGTCAAGCTTTTCGTTTTCATGCTCTAACTTAGCTTTCTGAATCTGTAGTTTGATTACATCAAGCTTCTTTTGTGCTTTATTAGTTTTAGCGGTAATTGCGTTACCCATCATGCTGCTAGCTGCATTAAAAATATCTGCTGCGTGGCGATCTTCGACATTTTTGCCTAGTTCAACTAGTTCATCAAATGTATCAATTGCCTTACGTGCATACTCGTCATAGTCAACATCAACGTTGTCTAGCCCGCTGACTTGCGGTAAGGCAGCATCTATTTTGTCTGCTCTCTCCATAATCTGATTCATATCTTCTTGAGAATAGTAGCTAATTTCTTCTACTTCACTATCATCAATTTCTGGTAGATTCATCGGCGGTAGATTAAATGTTTCTTCTAGTTTACGTGTCATGTTGATTCCTTATTGGTCCCATAGTCGTGTATCTATCACTTTAAGCACAATTCCAAATGGGGTGAGGTCCTGGCTATTTGCAAATGCTAGTTCTTCGTCATTTCTTGCTAACAATACGCAAACTGGAAGCTTGTTTGCCTCATTTGCATATATAAGACTTTGTCCAATACACTCATATAACTTTGTTTGTGTTGCCCAGTCAAATTCCATTATGGCAAATGTTGTTTGGCAGTCTGGTCTAAGTCCAGACTGCAACCATTTTGTTGTGCCTTTATACTCTTGACTGCATACTAGATCTGAGTAATAACTCTCACGTTCTGCTGCAAATGCTGATGTTGCAATCAACATAAATGCTATAATTGCATAAATTAATTTCATATTCTACTTACTCTATAATTACCACGAATATCGCTGTGCCAATACTTACCTTTACTAGGTGCTTTGACCCATTGCCTAAACATTCCCTCAGGGACGCCAAGAACTCTGTATCTGCGGCCGTTGTTTAACGTCAAATTGACTGCGCCTTCTTCATAGTCTAAATCAGCAATCCAGCTAGACATCACACTAATTTCGTCTATCTGCATTTCATTTATTTCATTTAGGCGCATCTTGCTTCTTCAATATTTCTTTTTGGCACTCTTTGCAGATCTCAGATCCGTATTCAGCGCAATCTTTACATGTGTCTGGTAATTTGCTCATCGTTTTATCCTTTTGGGGAATTTAGCTTTCTTTTGCGGACGAGCTTTTTGCGGCTTATTGAATATTTCTTTCTCAGTTACGATACGAAATCCAATGCCTTGCTGTCTGCACCATTGTCGTGCATAATTCCATTTTGCTTCATTTATGACTGCCATCGCTTGGTCATACTGGCCTTTAGCATTGCCTGCCATTTGCCCGCTTGGTTTAACTTCAACCAACTCTGCATGTTTTTTGCCTTCTTTATCCATGTAAACAACAAAGAAATCTGGTATATAGTTTGCACGTTTACCAGTAATAGGGTTGATATAAGGAATTTTGTGGCTTTCACTTGCCCATGCTAATATTGAGGGGTGATTGTCGCACATACGCATAAACTGCAATTCCCAACCTGACCTGTACTTAGGAATGTGCTTGCCTATGTACTTTTCAGTATTCTTTGGTTGATAGTTGCCTTGTTGATAGTTTCCCATAACGATATTTATGTATTGTTTATAAAGTCAAGTACCGCTTGTGGGGCAGTGAGTGTTCCTGCAAACGTTTCGGTTCGTGTCGTTTGTCCTGTTGACGACTGTCTTGACGCGCTGCCGCCTGAGCCGCCAGTCTCATTAACCTGTATGCTTTCAGGCTGGAATGTTACGCTGTACATAACAGGGTTGCTGTCACTGTAATCTAGTGTATCACCTTGGATATTGGTGATAGTGGGATTAATCAAAATCGTGTCACGTGAAAGGCCTGCGTGTCCATTTTGATTAATTACAATACGAGGGAAAAAGTATCGATCAGCGTTTGGTGTAAATCCTAGGTCAGTTTCAAAGTTTGGGTCGACTGTGCTGCTGCCTTCTCGTGATATACGTTGATCGATACCTTTTCCGCCGTTGAAGTAATGCGACAGATAGTCACGCATTAGGGTGTGCCATTCACTATCGAATGTATCGTAAAATGACACCGTAATTGGTTCATAATTGAGACGGGTTTGTACCACTCTCTTTTTATTGTATTGATTCATTAATTGTGTGTCTACACTATAGCTAGCTGCTGATACACTGCTGACACGAGTAAAAACGATACTAGGGCGATCAAATCGCTCTAGTATCAACGTAAAGTTAAACTTTTGGCGTGGCACCAAAATGCCACCGCCACCTTTGCCAAATTCCTCTGCTGCAAAATTAGTAATTGCCATTGCTATCCTAAATTAGGTTGTCGCGTTAGTATCTGCGTTTGTATCGCCGTTGAATACTGGGTTGCTTAGAGTATCAGTAATACCACTATCAACAACACCGTGACGTGCATTGTCGTAACGAAGTGTTACGCTAATGGTCTGGTATTCACCACCGCTTGCATAGTTTGTCTCATTGTATGTCAAGTTTGAAATGTAGCAACCACTCAATTCCCATTCGTCTAGGACTACTGGGTCAGGGTTACCACCGTTCAAGTTCTGGATAACACATTCAAACTTGTAGCTTGTGCCTGCCTGTACTGAACTTTGGTTTGCCATGTCAATTTGACGTGCAACTTGCTGGTCAAACAGTGTGCTAGTTGCTGATGTAATATCGTCACGTAGCTCGATTGTAACTGGTTCCCACGTATGCTTACCAGCTAGGTAAATGCGTGAGTTATATGTATCTACAAGCACTTCATCATGTGTCATGTTAGGGCGTGTTACACTTACAACGTTTTGTGTTGCAACTGATGTATCGCCTGCACCCATTCTGAGAAAGTTTACGCGGAAACGATATTGTAGTTTTGGCATCAACGTACCCTGTTGTTCAGTGGTTGTTGGTACACTTAATTTGTCTAGAACTGCCATTCATCTATCTCCTTAGTATGCGCTCTGCTGTAAGTATTTATCCAAAACGCCATTTTTTTCTTGACACCCTAAACGCCTTACTGTATAACATAGGAGTAAGTAAAGGAGACACTATGATGGACATGGATGAAATTCTTACCCGATTTAATGAATATTGGGGCATGATGCCGCGACCTATGACTGCTATTGAAGTTGCGTATATGTTTGTTGATGATTACCCTGATGTGGGTTATGACGCAGATGAAATTGCAACTGCATGGCACGATGCATAAGGAGTTGAAAATGACACGAACTGTAACTGATGAAGATATCCTGTCAGACCTCGAGTATCGCGGCATTGACGCATTTTTAGGTGAGATGGCTACTGGCCTGAATGTGCCTGAATGCTTTGCTGTCCGTGTGTTTGACATTATTCGTACTGCATATGACACAGAATTGCAGTGTGTGGCAAAAACCACAACCAAGCGTAGTGGCTCATTTTGTTTGATGCCTTACACTGACCAATACATTGTAACACTTGTTTCTTAAGGAGACACACTATGAAATCAATTGACTATTACAACGGCGTTGATCTTGAATTTCCGATCCGTCCATCAAAGCCAGGGTCGTTTGACCGCAATGATCCACAGAATATGCGTGATTTTGCTGACCGTATGGAAGCATATCAAGAACGTGATGTTGAATATCGTGCTGATATGGTCGCTTATCGTGCAGAAGTGCGCGGGCGCAGGGATGACCTTATGGAAGACCTAGGCCGAAATTTTGACTTGACATCAGCCCAAACTCAAGTAGTGTTCACAAAAGCTTGGGAAGATGGCCACTCAAGTGGCATTACAGAAGTCATCAACCTATTCGGAGATTTTGTTGACCTCATCGAATCATTTAATAACGCTGTAGAAGGAGAATAATATG
>Ga0208923_1000346_pt1 | contig 10530 bp, 7 predicted proteins | sample ColrivemetaGS575_FD_187620 | JGI IMG/M metagenome (GOLD analysis project Ga0208923, IMG submission 187620) | Estuarine microbial communities from the Columbia River estuary - Freshwater metaG S.575 (SPAdes) (version 2) | ecosystem: Environmental > Aquatic > Marine > Intertidal zone > Estuary ...
TCTTGATATTTTTGTTTTTTCTTTTCTAAAAGTATTTGTTTATTTTTTTCATAATAATTTTTATTTTTTTCCTTTAATTGTTGATTTTCTTCTTTTAATTTTAAAATTTCTTCTTCTAAATTCATAATAATAATAATATTAATAATAAATTATTTTTAAATAACGCAACTCTAAATAGATACATATTGATTTAGTCTTTCCAATAATTCATCCTTTTTACCAGATGTTTTCATATTTAATTCCTTCAAATACTCCTTCAGAATAACCATTGTTACCTTACTACCCAATTTAACAAGTTCGCTCTTAATTCTTAACTTCTTATTGGTAATATCTGATGGCAAATACACTGGTTCTTGTTTTGGTGCTTGTTTTGGTTCTTGTTTTGGTTCTTGCTTTGGAGCTTGTTTAATTTCTTGTTTAATTTCTTGTTTAATTTGTTGTTTAATTTCTTGTTTAATTTCTTGTTTAATTTCTTGTTTTGGTTCTTGTTTGGTTGCTTGTTCTAATAATTCATTAATCTCATGAAGTTGTTGAGTATTTTGAAGTATAGTTCCGTTGTATAAAATAGCATAGAATTGATTAATTATTAATTGTTCTTCACCTTCATTGGTGTCTTCTTCATAATAATGATTATAAAAATATATCATGGGTTTGTTTACGGGTGTTTGACCGTTAAAATATGGAACAAATTTATCAGACATATTAGCTTGTTTTAAGCTGGATACAATGTCATTAAAGCTGACGATATTAGATTTTTTATGTGTATGTTTAAATACGTTACAGTTTATACAATTCAACAAGTTATAAATATCATAATTAGACTGGAGTTTATAAAAGTTTAAACTCTTATGTTCAATTAAATACTTGTTTCTAGATGTCATTTCGATCTTGGAAACTATTTCAATTTTATTATTACTTAACACGGAAGTAATCTTAGATTCGATTTTTTCAAAGACGCAAAATCTATACAATTTTGAAATATTTTGTTCGTAATCATTAAGTACATTAGCCTTATTTGAATTAATGAATAGTTTATACAAGTTTTCATATGATTCTGACTCAATACATTTGTAGCCCTTTTCTTTCATAAATTCCAATAGATAATTATAATTTACTACATATTCTAATGGGTCACTTTCATTTGAAATTCCATTAATAAAGCATTTAATAAAATTGTTAAATATTTGTTCTTGTGGTTTGTTGTCTTGTGGTTTGTTGTCTTGTGGTTTGTTGTCTTGTGGTTTGTTGTCTTGTTCAATATAATACATAATTTCATTATCCTTGACGTACATATTATTGATTTTGTTAATTTGTTCTGAATCCATGAAGGATAAAAGTAATTTACCACCGTTGGTTAAATTATAATCTACAATTTCCATAAACTTGTTCAAGTTTTCTAATGACTTGAAAAAAGGGTTGAATTTAAGACAACATATTGTTTTAATATTTATGTTGTCATTTGTTAATTCTTTAATGGATTGTTTTATAATACTACATGAATTGTCAGATGTTAAATCTAACTTGAAATTTTTATAATTTATGTTTGTTTTTTTTATAGAGTTACAAAATGTAAATGTATTATTTGTTTTTAATAAGTTAAATGTATTTAGTTCAAGATTAACAACGCCCTTATCACATTCAGATGTGTTAAGGTCTGGAACATATTTGTTCGTTAAATATTGATTTATTTTCGAATGAAAATTACTCATACGTTCAAAAAAAAAATTCTTATTAGAAACTTGTTCTGTAGTAGTATTTGTCATTTGAAATAATTGAGTAGGTGTAATTGGATTATGAATATTATTCCAAATACTACATGCTACTGATGAGAAGTTACCATGCTTGCTTGGATTTGCAGTTTTATCCCATCGAGTTCTAAGAGGTACAAATTTATTATCTAACCATTGATATTCGATTACTGTATTTGTTTGAAATGGTTCATTTGTTGTAGGGTCCATAAGAGATTCTTCAAATGATGTTTCAAATGTAATTTGAGTAGTTGCTGGAACATTACATAATTTATTCACGTCAAACAGTACCAAATTTGTTTTTCGTTTAACAAACGCGTTAGATGATGTTTGTTCAGTAAATATTTCTTGAACATATAACTTCCATACGTTACCTTCTTTAATAGAGAAGAAATCAATTGTATTCAATTCTGCAGGCTTCCATTTCAAAAGCTTAGTCCACTTTTTACTTTTAGGATAAGGTTCATTCATAGGAGTGAAAATCAACCCGTCATTTTTATATAGTTTAACATTTTTCATAATGATATCTGAACCCATAAATACATTTCTATAAATAAACTTTTTCAGTTTAACATCATAATAGCTATTTTCTGGAAGACTTGAAACTACAGTACTAAGTAATTCTAAACGTTGTTTTAATAAAAATCTTTCATCACCACGTAAATCTTGACCATTATAAAAGATTATATCAAAAGCATGAAATGAAATTTTACTTGTATGATAATCCTCACTTATTCTAATCAATTCACCATCAATCAAACAATTTGTATAAGAATTACTTTTTAAATCTGTCTTAAGAATATTATTGATATTATTATCAATAAAAGTTACATATCCTTTTGTATCAATAAACATAAAAAATCTATCTCCATCAGCTTTATCAGTAACAGAGTAAAGTTCTTTAAACAATAATGACAATTGGTCTTTTTGAAGAGTCTCTGGTTGTGCCCCGATAAAATAAGGATGACCCTTCTTATGAGGCATAACTAAAGAACGATATTGGTTGATAATATTTCTCTTTTCACGAGTGTTCATCACATACAAATTATCTTGTCTAATACTCATTATAACAGACATCATATTCACAATAGACTCATATTCTGGTTTATTAATTTCAAATTCAACCTCGTATTGAACATTTGATTTAGATAATGCTTCTTGTTCTGTTTTTCCTTGATAAACAATTGTCATATCTAAGACACCGGCATGAAATGTGTATGAGAATCTATTTTTAAATCTGAAAAACATTGGTGAATGCAAAGATACACCATCAACTTTGGTCAAAGTCTTTTCTGATGACAAACTAATACGACAATTATAATCAAAAATATTATGTTGACGATGAGTATTCTTCACCATATATTCAGTTTTACCAGTTGGTTGAAATTCACTATTCGTAAAGATAGTTTCGCGTAATTTTCCCTTTTTATCATCCGCATTTTTATAAGAAATTTCTTTTGTATAAACATGGGTTTTTTCCAAGTTTTTTTGGTTATCTAAATATTGTTTTAAACGGTAAAAAAATTCAATTTCTACGTTAGAAGCAAATTCAGCCTTTGGTGGATTTCCTTCTGTATAAATAAAATTACCAAACCGAATTTCACATTCAGTTGAATGATTTAAAGACTGAAGATAAGTCATTAAAGTATCTTTATTGATATCGCCCAAAATAATTGTTTTGTTCATTTGTATTTATATAGTACAAATAATATTAATTTTAAATATAATTCATTTTTTAATTAAATTACTTTATGCTTAATCCTTAATACTTAATGCTTTACACTTAATGCTTTACACTTAATGCTTTACACTTAATGCTTAATGAATTCTTCATATCAGTATTTTATACCTAGACACATGGGTATAAGTATATAAGTATATAAGTAGAATAAAATTTTACTTGTTATGTTTACATTTAGATTTGAATTAACTTTGTTAAGCTTTCATTTTAATTCAAATTTTCATTAATTTATGAACCTGTATAGAACTATCTTGTAATTTTTTAATTAAATCTTGTTTACTATTTAATCTAATTTCTAATAACATAGGACAATTATGTGTTTCTGGATATCTATGTTTAGAACAAAAGTTTTTCTCACAACTCTTACAATGACCAATTAGTTTTGAAATTTTATGTTTACACTCTATGTATTTACAATTACCCATCTATAATCTTATAAATATTTATAATAATAGTAATTATTTTAACTTTAAATAAATTAAACGCAAAAATGCGTTAGAATAATATTATAAATATTTATAGTAGCAATAATGTGATAAAACACTGATTATACACATCGACTGGATTATAAGTCACCGATTCTCTGTCATTGATGACTTGTATTCCAAAAAAAATTAAAGAAAATTAAATTGTTCCAGATCGCGTAACCCGAGTCTTAAATGAATACCGTGTTTAAGATCGCCAGTAATAGGTTTATATAACCAATTTTGACAATTTCTTTGTATAATTCTTGCATATTTATCCAATTGCCAAGGATAAACTTTAGGATAAGGGAATTTTTGAATAATTATATTTTCCATTTTATTAAATATTTCTTGATAATCATACCATCCACGAGTAAAAAAATATTCATCTTTTAAATTGCCAAGTATATCACGCGCATTATGATATTCAAATAAAAATTTCATTTGACACATGCGTTCAACGATTTCATTTACATGTCCTATTTCTTGTTGTATATACCCCCAGCACAATTTAGAGTCATCACGTAATTCCAAGCCTGCTTTTTTTAATGCCAATTTCAAAGTGAATTTTCTTATATGTTCTGTTTCTTTTAGATATCGTTCATGTAATATTTCTTTTTTAACGTAACCCGGTACGCAATCATGACAATAACTTTCTATTGTTACACTGAAACAAATTCTTGCTAGCTCACGACAATAAAAACAATCATACGTAGAGCATTTTGTAGTATAAACATATTCCATTTTACAATCATTGCAAAATAATTTGCAACAAATCTTACAAGAATAGTCATATTCATTGTTGCATTTATAACAAATTAGTTCGGTATCGCTATCGATTTCATTATCCGACAACATTTTATTTTATTATTTTATTATTTTATATTTTATATTTAATTCAGTTTTTAACTTTAATTAAATAGCAGTAGACAGTCTCCATAACATGACAGGTACTTAGTGCGCCAGTCTACAAGGACAATCGAGACATGAGCTTGCATTGCCTGTTATGTGGTAAATATAGTATTGTACAATTAATTTACTTATTAATAGTTAAACGGATTTACCATTGTCATGGATGCCGACACCACATGTATTTTCATAAACAACATTTATTATTATTTGATGTGCCATTTAATATATATATCAATGTATATTAAATTTTAAATATTTTTAACGATTATATTGCCATTGGCATTTTAATTGAATGGTGACTGAAATAACCAATTAATTCAAAATCGTCAATTGTAATATCTTTCCAATCTTTTGTTTTAATGCTCTCTGACAATTTAACTTTTGGAAATGGCCGTGGTGTTCTTGTCAATTGTTCTGTAACACCTTCTATATGGTTTTTGTAAATATGAGTATCACCTGCAACATAGATTAATTCTTTTGGCTTCATGTTATATTTCGCCGCTAAAATATAAGTAAGTATACTATAGCAAACACAGTTAAAGCAGGTCGCAAGTGTGTCATTTGATCTCATCACAAACATACAGCTTAAATATCTTTCATTATTTTCTTCTGTAACATAAAATTGGATACTATAATGACACGATGGAAGACATTGTTCATTAAGACGGTCTGGACTCCATGCTGAAATCATAATTCTACGACTAAATGGATCAGTTTGTAAAAGATGTTCAACGTTTTTAAGTTGATCAAACCCGCCAATTAGTGAGGAATCACATTTACTTGTATCTGCAAAATTAGGACTATATTTGGCACCAAAATGCCTCCATAAAAACCCATACTGTGGTCCTAATACACCCTCTGGATAATGTTCAAGACCTCTATTATCTAAAAATTCACGTGAAGTATTTCCATTCCAAATTTTAATACCCTTTTTTTGTAAAATTTTTGCATCAGTATCTCCACGACAAAACCATAATAATTCTTCCACAATCGTCTTAAATGGCATACGTTTTGTCGTCATCAATGGAATCGATTGAGAAATATCAAATCTCATCTGATTTCCAAATAAGGACATCGTACCAGTACCTGTACGATCACTCCTCTCATTACCATTTGATAATATATTATTCATAAAATTTAAATACTTGTACTCCTCTGACATCTTTTCTGATAACCTGTAATGTAATACACGATAACTTAACAGTATATCTTTATACTTTCCTTTGTATTTTTCTGACATCCCAATTAACTGGTAATCTGACGTAAAATGATTCATAAATATATCAGGCTCCTCACCTTCTATAAACTTAACATCTTTACCATCCTCCGTTTGAACTTGTGTAATATATAACCGATCAGCTTGATTCAAAAATGTATTGTATAATTCAGAACCACCTATAACAAATACATTTGGATTATACCTGTGATAAATCCTCTTAAAAGTATCCATATCCGTATAATAAATATCCTTTACTAATTCTAAATTTTTAGGAACCGGTGATAACTTTATCAATTCATTGTCTCTCGTTAACACAATATTAATCCTATCATTCAATGGTCTATACTGCATAGGAATAGAAAAATAAGTCTTACGACCCATTAATACAATATTCTTCTTCAAACTCGAATTATGTGACAAACTATTAATAGTAAGATTTTTAAAGAAATTCATATCATCTTTTAACTTGAATAGTAACTGACCATGTCGACCTAACGCTAACTTATTCTTATACGTTGTAACACATGCAACCAGATTTATCATGTTTATATTAACTATAAATATGATATATTTAAATTCATTTTTTTTGTTTGTGTTTTGTTTGTTTTTTGTGTGTTTTTTGTGTGTTTTTGTGTTTTGTTTGTTTTTTGTGTGTTTTTTGTGTGTTTTTTGTGTGTTTTTTTGTGTGTTTTTTGTGTTTTTTGTGTGTTTTTGCGTGTTTTGTGTGTTTTTTTTTTTTGCGTTTTTGTTTGAAACTTAAAGTATGATATACCTTTCATTTGCAATTCTATTTTTATTTTTGTCATTTAAATATTTCAATAGTTCTAGACATTCATTATTATTATAATCAAAATTATTTATTATCTCATTCATATACCCATTCATATTTATTATATTATTTAAATACAATTCTATAACTCTCGATAATATTTTATATGATTTATTTTTCATTAGAATACGTATATAATCTTTGGTAATCATCAATGGCTTAATCAATTGTCTGCTTAATTGATTCTGTTCACACATTTTAATATGAGCCAATTCTAAACATTCTAATCTTTTTTGTTGAATACAGCTATTTATAATTTTTTGATAATTCAAGTTAAATTTATACATTTTCTGTTTTTTATATATTTCTTCTAAAATTGGTATATAACCATATTTAATTACGTCACATACAATATCTGTTATAATACTGTCTATGTATGTAGAATATCTAAAAAAATGGATGCTCAAAAGATGATTAAATAAAAATAATGCATCTTTCTTATTTTTTATACTAATTTTATATTTTATAACATGTGATAAAATCATTGCATCAACATAAATATACCGAGTAATCAATGATATATCACTACAAAATGTTAATAAATACAATAAATCATCTGCTCTTATGCCATTATATACATACTCTCCATTTTTAGTAAACTCACAATATGATATTATTTTCTCAAATATATTCTTATGACTCATCTTATTATCACATAAATATACCAGCATCTCAGATAAAGACGCATCTTTATGCTTATTAAAATGATTATATATTTTATTCAAACATATATACAAGTCATTCGAGTCACCCTTAATTTTCTTATTTTTGTCATGCAAGAAAATTGGACCATAGTTCATAGCAGAACTATCTCGATAATTCATTGGCTTCGATATTAAACTTGGGAAATATTCAATCATTTTATTTATCATGACTATTTCATAATGCTTATTAGGGCGATAAATATTATATAATACCTTGGAACTTACAAGTAAATTTATAGTAGAATCAATATCTAAATACTTAACTATACTGTCTAATATATCATACGGAATCACTTCAATTCTTAATATATCTTCCATTATTTGGTATATAATTTACTAAAAAGTAAAAATAATTCAATTTATCATTAGTTTCGCGTCAAATGGGTGAACTATGGGAAAATCATGATCTGGAAGATGATGGGGACTTTTAAACACGTTAGTTTAAATTATAAAGTTAAAATAGTAATTAATTACATATGAGTAATTTTGTTGCGGGAATTGACTTTGGAACAACAACAAGTTGTATATCTTATTATAATAAAGAATCTAAACAAGTACAAGTAATCCCTAATGAACAAGGAAATTTTACATCGCCATCTATTCTTTTTCTTGATTCAGAATCATCTGAAATGTTGTTTTCAGATTCTGCCTTACAACTACTTTACTCCAATAATAATCAACATTATTTATCAAATATTTTTAATAATTTAAAACGTCTTGTCAGTAAAACTTGCATTGATGCAACATTATTACCATTCTTTAAGCATAATACCATCAATTCAACAACAAATCAAATTACGTTTGATATAATATATAATAATAAACAAGAATCATTAAATGTATCCACTCTTATTACATTTTATTTAAAATATCTCAAATTACTTTTATGTAACCATTTTTCAATTGAATCTAATACTACTCTTGAAATAGTTCTTACAGTACCTGCTTATTTCGATGACCATCAACGTACTATTTTAAAAGACTGTTGTGAATCTATTGGATTATTGGTCTTACGTATTATCAATGAACCAACAGCTGCTAGTTTAGCATATGCTTTAGATAAACATAAACAATTAGATACAACTCATTCTATAAATGAAGAATTTATTTTAACATTTGATTGTGGTGGAGGTACAACTGACATTTCTCTTTTACATTTAGATTATATAGATTCTATTTATGAAGTTAAAAATACAGTAGGTGATAATTTACTAGGAGGAGAAGATATAACTAATAATTTAGTTAATTTTATAGCACAAAAACTTAAACTCGAAAACTTAAATAATAAAACATTAAATAAAATTAAAAAACAAGCTGAAGATGCAAAAAAACAACTATCCTTTAGTCAACAAACTACTATTTATTTAGAAATCGGCGACAACGACTACACTTTAACCATATCACAATCACAATTTAATGATATAAATAAAGAATTCTATAAAAAAATACGCAATCTTATTTATTATGTATTAGATGATTATATACAAAAAACAAGTGAAAATACGTTTGATTATTCTAAAATCAATTCTGTTATTTTTGTTGGAGGTACAAGCCGAATACCATACTTTAAATCTCTTTTTCAAGAAATATTTCCACAAGCACAAATTAATAACACTATAGACCCCGACCAAACTATTAGTATAGGTGCATCTATCCAAGGAGCACTTTTAAAAGATTTAATAGACCAAGAGTCTGGTGGTGATACACTTTTAATGGATATCGTTCCATTATCTATAGGAATCGAAACTATTGGTGGTATCATGTCACCAATTGTCTCAAGAAATAGTCTCTTACCTATTTCTAGAAGTCAAAGCTTTACAAATAGCGATGGATATGAAGATACTATCACAATTAATATTTATCAAGGCGAACGAAAACTCGTCAAGGATAATATCTTTTTAGCATCATTCGATTTAAAATCTGAATTATTCACTAATTATGATAAAGGAGAAATACAAATATATATTACATTTGAAATAGATTCAAATTCTATTATTCATGCTAAAGCTACAGCTAAAGTAAATGACAATGAAGTTCAATCTAATATCCAAGTTACTAAAAATCACAAAAATGAACCTTCGGTGGCTAAAAATTTAGATGAAATACTTCTTTCAGCAGAAATGAACAAGTTGGTTGATACAGAATTATCAAATAAAATATTAGCAAAAATAGAATTATACGACTCTTTTAAATATTTATTGTCAGTCTTTCACGAAAAGAAAAATATAGAACAAATTAACGATGAATTTATGTTAACTCAACTAAATGAACTATTTAATCATACTTTTAATATCATTCAAAATTATACAGAATATTCTTCAAACGAATTAGAAGACATTAAAAAACTTTTTGAAAAAAAGTGGCACACATTGTTATTTAGTAGTAATATTACACTAAAAAATGACGATGGGCAAATTATTGAATTCGGCGGTACTATAATTGACTAATAATAAAATAATTAATTTATTATTATTATTTTATTAACTTATATTAACATGCAACTAACAATTATAATAGTTATTGTAATACTATTGTGTTTATTATCTATAGGAGGAGGTGGGTGGTACTACTACTATACGACGCTTACACCTACAACTACACCTACACCTACAACTACAACTACATCTACACCTACAACTACACCTACAACTACAGATACAACTACACCTACACCAACTACACCTACAACTACACCTACAACTACAGATACAACTACAACTAAACCTACACTTACAACTACACCTATAGATACTATTTTATTACCAGAAGGCAAAAAAGGAATAGAGTGGGGTTTTGGTGGTAGTAAAATTTATGATGATGGAAGTCTTAGAATTGAATCTGATGATATCGTCTATACGAGAATCAATGGTAAAAACGTGGTTACTACAACTAGTGATGGTATAAACGTAGATA
>Ga0208923_1000352_pt1 | contig 10391 bp, 9 predicted proteins | sample ColrivemetaGS575_FD_187620 | JGI IMG/M metagenome (GOLD analysis project Ga0208923, IMG submission 187620) | Estuarine microbial communities from the Columbia River estuary - Freshwater metaG S.575 (SPAdes) (version 2) | ecosystem: Environmental > Aquatic > Marine > Intertidal zone > Estuary ...
GAAGTTTGCAGGCGAAGGGGATGTTGTTCCATTATCTCCACCACCGCCTGCGCTCATGTTTGTTCCCGAAGGTGGTGTTGCTGCTCCGTATTCCGTCTTTGCAATCTTTATTACGTTAGCCAACCCCATTGCTCCAACGATTGACGCTTGAATAATACGCGCCGTTGTTGAAGGCATTGTCTTATCGTTTAACGCTCTGTTGATACCGCCATAAGTGTCGATTACAGCAGACGCGTAGTTTAATGCCTTTTGAATCTGAAATTGTTTCTTTGATTGTTGTTGTCCTTTCTTTGTAAACGCGTCGTTTAATGCTGTTAACGCACTTAATCCAGAACTTGCAATATCCAATCTTTGCAACATTTGAAGCCTTTGTTTTTCGGCTAATTCTTTTGCATTTGCTTCTTGCGCTTTTTTAAGTTTATCTTCTTGCGAAAGAATTGTATTTACAACAATTTCATTAAATTCAATTTTCTTAAGACCTAAAGATTGAACTTCTTGAAATTGTGTTTTGGCTCTTTTTGTATCTTCTTTATCTTTTTCTAATCTTTTTAAGTCCTCAACTGTTGTTTGCGTTCCAATAGCAACTTTAGCATTTCTTAAGATTTGTTCTTCTTGTAAAAGTTGGTTTAATTCGGCTTGAAGTTTTTTCTGTTTATCACTTTGAACTAAAACCTTTTTTGTTTCAATATCTTTTTGAACAAAGTTTGCTCTCTCTGTTTCAAATTGTTGTTGACCAAACAAAGCTTCCGTTTCTAAAGACGCTTTTATTTGTCTTTGTTTTTCTGCGATAACAGCTAACTGTTGACCTCTCGCGTCTTCGAACTTAGCTATTGCCGCTTCCCTTTCTTTGTCTTCTTTATATCCTGCGATTGTAATGTTCTTAGCTTCTTCAACTAACTTCATTCGGTCGGCTTCACCTTTGTTGGTTATACCACTTAAAACGTTACGCGTTTCAATTAACTTGTTTTCTTTCTCGCGAATTACATTGATGTCGCCAGTTGTCTTGGCAATGGCAAGTTCATTCTCTGCAACAGTTATATTATTTTGCGCTTTTTCTTTTTCAAGTTTTAAAGTTCTAAAACTTTCTCCGTATAACGTTTTTTCTTTGTTAATGCGAGCGTCTAAAATTTGATTTTGTTTTTCTAAAACAACATTTCCTTCTTCAAGTTTCTTAACTTTTTCAGCCGTTCCATTTATTAAATCACCAATTTCTTTGTAGTAAACAATCATTGCCGTTAATGCTGCGGCTGCTAAAAAGAATGGGTTAGCAAGAACTGCCTTTCCAAGATTTGCTAATCCTTTTACAAGACCACCTACCTCATCTTTAAGCGTCTTAAAATCTATTCGAGAAACAGCGTTTCCCATTCCACTTAACGCTTGTCCTGCTCCCTTCAAGTCAAGCGACATAAGACGCGAACCAAACAACCCGACGTTATTCGAAAGACCTTCGAAGGCATTACCCGCGTTAGCGTTAATCTCTGCACCCAAGTCGGAAATGTTGTCCTTTAATTCGGCTGCTCTTTTGGATGCTTTCTTGAACGCTTCGCTGGTTTGATCCATTGTGAGCAACTGATTATTCAGCGCGCGAAGTTCCGCCTTCGCAGACGTAAAACCTTTCGCGGTGTTTTCAGCTGCGTCTGTCGTCTGATTAAGAACAGTTACCGCGTTTGTGCTTACGTTAAAATCTATTGTATTCGCCATTTAAGATAGTAGTTTATAAATAATAAATATCCAAAAGGCGACGTTTACGGAAATGCGCGTTACTTTCCACGCGTAATGCTTCCACATTTGTAGCTTGCGCTTACCGTTGGCAATACGTCCGTAGTTGCTTTCGCTTTTTATGTTCAATTTTATGAACTCTAAACAAGCGACCATTGCGCTTGCCTTATTTTGTACTTGTTCCTTTGAAGTCGCTTCCATTACTTATAATTGTTATTGTGTCACCTGCCGCGCTCAACGTAACGCTTCCGCTACCTTCAACCGTTTCGCCTGTGTATGCTTGCACCGTTAGCGGATTAGCACCCGAAACAACGCGTTGAATAATCAATTCACGACCTGCCGTTGTCGTTGCGGAAGGCAAGTAAATAGTTATGCCGCCTGCTGTCGTATCTGCGAAAATCATTCTGTCGAAATTCGTTACAACGTAGTCTGTCGTTATTGTTCTAACTGGTTGCGTGATTGAACCGTTGAAGCTCACAGGCGCACCAAATCGTGTTGGTGCTAACGAAGGTACTTGTTGCGTAATGAAGGAACGCGTGCCGTTGTTTGGCTGTGAGAAACAATCATTCTTCGCGCTGTTCCAATTGTAACCAAAACGTACACAACAGTCTTGCGTTACTGTTGCAGGATCTCCGTTCGGTGTTTCCCAATTCAAGGATTGGTCAAGGTTGGCTGATACCGGTACGATGTCGCAGCCGTTGTCGATGTCGAGAACGCGAATGAGTTTAACTTTCGTGAGGTCTTGTTCACCAACGACGTAGCCTTGAATATCCATTACGCGCCAGAACGAATCGATAATCCATATCTTGTCGCTGAATTGAAACGTGAATATGTCGTTAAGCGTTAAGGCAAACATTCCCTCTAAGATGCGCGCTTGTCCGTCGAATAACTCTCGATAGTAGTTTCTCCACCAACGATTGTATAAGTTGTTGTATGGGTTCGCAATGATTGTATGCGGTGGTATTTCGGGAGCGAAGTTGAGGTCGTTATCTGTAACCGTCGCGTTCATCGTCGAGTAATTGTTTAGACACTTGACCGCCGTTTGAATTACGCTGTCCGAAACTTCGTCATACATATTTACAAAGAAGTCAGCGAAGTAGTAAAGGATGCGCGGTTTTGGTTGCACGAATTGACCTTCTGCGTTTAAGAATTTAGGCACAACGACATCTGTATTTTCAACAGGTGCGGAAGGTGTGGACGCAAATGCTAAATCAACTTTTTCTTCGCCTGTCGCGAACTCGTTAATTACTTCAAAATCGCTTTCAGTTACTTCGTAGCGTCCATAGATGCGTCCGTTGTCTTTGTAGACTGAATTGAAATAGTCGCCGTCTTCTGTGTAGGTGAAAGTGAATTTCGCTTTTTGCAGGTCGGTTGTTGGTGAGTACATGATGTCTTTCGACAAGTCCAACTTTTGCGACCAATCTAACGTATTACCGCTTGCGATGTACTCAACCATTGGTTCTATTCGTAGCGTGTTTGGAAGCGTCTTGTCAGCGACGAAAACAAGGTTGAACATCTTTTGAATTGATGTCATGAAATCGATTTGCTTCATGTCTGGAGCGTTGAACTCCATTAACACCGTGTCGCCTGTCAATAATGTTCCGATGCTTACTAACTCAACGCCTGTTCCTGTGTAATCGTTAGCACCATTACCCACTAAATCAATTGTTGCAGAAGGTTCTGCTCCTATTCCAAGCGAATCGGGACTATAAGACCATTGTATTTTTAGTGTGTCGCCTGCGTTTAAAGAAATAGTTTTTGTAAAGTCTGTATTTATTGTTTGAGTGGCTAAAAGTCCCGTAGGTTGAAGCCATTCCCATTGGTTTGTTAAATCAGTTATTGTGTCGTTAATCAAAAAGAAGAATGAATTTGTCGCAACAAGCAAACTTGTATTTGTATTATTCCTTGTAGCTTCTCCGTGCATCCAAATTCGAAAAGTAAACTCGCCTGTAAATGGAGCAGTATAAACACCACTACTCCAATCGTTTCCTGCATCTTCGTATTCAACAAAATCATTGTATAAATCGTAAGTTCCATCACTTGCGTCTGCAACAATTCCTATTAAATCAGTTGATAAAGCAACAGTACTCGCAACGTCATTTAATCCAAAAGCACTATTCAAGTATTGCCCGTTCACAAAAGGAACGTAAACGTTTTCGAGTATGTCGCCTAAGTAGTCGCTTGCGTATTGCAACCCTGCATCGTTCATTATTTCGTCGAACAAGTATTGCGCCTTCACGGCAGGTGTTAAGTGACCAACATAAAGCGGTTTGTAAGTCGGTTGCCCTGCAATAACGGTTGAATAAACGGGTTGACCTTCGACGTTACTTGCAGTAAGATTCCACTTGTCGCATAGCGTTAGAATCGTGTGTTCGTTGGGTGGTGTTTCAACGTATTCGTGAAGCAAGTCGTAGTCCAAGTCGCCCGCGACAATCGTTTCAATATCTTTAAGTTTCTTTTCGTTGAGCAGACGTGCGAGGTTTGGTACTTCACCAAAGAACACAATCTCAAATTCGAATAATTTACCGCTCTGCCAGTACAACTTTTTAACTTGAATGTGTCCGCTTGCAATGGGTATTGTGTTAACCGTCAACACCGCTTCGACCTTCTTTCTAAAATCAAACCAACCGTCGAAATTTACGTTGAAGATAGCTCCGAAAAAATCTACATTTGTTGCTGACGCAGGAACACGAAACTCCTGCGAGTAGTTACCCACAGAAGCGAAGTCGGTGATGTCGGTAAACTTGTAATTGAGGTGCATCTTCTCGTTCTCATACAAGTCGAGAATCGCGCTGTTTCCGTCGTTGTCGGTAAGTGTTAAAATTACTTGATTCATCATAAGCCAACAGGTTGTGAGTATTTCAAATTCAAAGTAACGTTGTATAGTTTCGAATATCTTTCGTCCTTGATAACAAAATTCTGTGTGTCTACAAGAACGGGTGTCATTGTTCCGTCGTCGTTTATTATGTACACGTCGTTGGAACGACAAAGCGTTTGAAGTAAGTTGAATTCACCAACGCTTATCCAGTCGCTATTTATTTGTAGTCCTTTCGTCGTTGTAACGTACCGGTCGGTCGCGCCTCTGTCGAAGGTGTTAAAACCGAACGTCGATTCGTTGTACGAACCAACTACTTTTTGGTATTGCTTACGATCGTAATTGAACGACAATTCCGACTTCTTCGTGAAGTTGAAGTAATCCACACCGCCGCAAGTGTTTGTCCAACCCAAACGAACATTGTCAAAGCGACAATCATCGTCGACAAGATAAAAACAATACACGCGTGAAGAAGGCGTGTAAACGGGGAACGCTGTTTCTTTTCCAATTTGTATAGTGTAGTATTTTGCACCTGCTAAATAAACAGTAGCATTCGCGTCAAGGTTAGCGAAAAATGCTCCAATTACATTAACGATTGACGGGTTAATTTCCAAAGTTAAAAACTGCGTGTCAATCAAAACGTCGCTGTCGTCGTACGAAGAAAAAACCACTATGTCAAAGTCGTTGTCGGCAAGCAATGCCGTTGCTGAAGGTGTGTACATTACACCCCAGTCAGTTACTCGCGTTGGTATGTAGACATAGTCGCTCGACAACCCACGCGCCGCCGCTTCGCTCCATTTGTGAGTGTCGACATTTCTTTCGCTTAACAAGTATTTGTCAATGCCGTCGAGCGCGTAGCGTGTGTTTGGGTTTGGTTTGTATCCGTCGCTCACTTGGTATTCAGCGAGGAACGCGTACACGTCGTCAATTGATGCAGAACCCGTATTTGTTGCCGTGAACACCCCGTCAACGAGCCAACCTTCTTTTATCGTGCAAGAAATGAACGCGACGCTGGTGTTCTCCGCGTCCCCTGACGTTGTCAAAAGTGAAGCGTCGTGAAATAACGATTCGCGGAATATCGGAGCGAGGTCTAACATTCCTTTGTTTTGCGCGTTGGGTTGCACGTTGACTTGGAATGAACCGAAGTCAAACACGAAACGAAAGCCTGCGTTGGCTACGTTGTCAGATGAAGCGACAAGCATCAATCGTTGTCCGACTGGAGTGTATTCGTATGGTTGATCGTCTATTGTAATTGCCATTATTCTATTTTTTTATATGTCGTTTAATCCGTCTAAACTTGCTCCGAAATCTTTTCCAAATGCAGCTACAACTTTCGCTTCGTATTCGTCCCAAATGTTCTCCATTGCATAATCGAAAGCGTGCCACCCCTTGATTCCGTCGCGTCCTATCTTGCGAGCAATTAAGAAAGCTACTTGTCTTTTGAGTGCTTCCGTTGGTTTCTGAAATTTACCACTTTCCTTGTCGCGTAGTTTTATTGGTTTGATTCGCATCCAGTCAAGAATCGCGCTGACGGGTGGCGGTTTCGCTCCTGGTCTTCTTCCGTTCTCACGCGCTAAAAAATAGTTTGACGCTTTCCCCTTCGCAAAGACCGAAATGTTTATCGATTGTCCTTTGATTTGCAACCGATAGGCGAGCGACTTTTCTAGCGTTCCACTTGCCACCGCGTTCGTGAAGTTGCGTCCCACTTTTCGCTTCACGCGATAATCGGACTGCATCAATTCGACAAAGCGTTTAGCCATGTCGTTCACGACAGCGAAGAAGTTGGGTGCGCTCTGTTCGTTAGCCATTTGTTTCTTCGCTTTCCTCTTTTATCTTGTTGAAAAATTGAATCAATGGTAAGCCAAATTTCACAGGCATCTCTTGTATGAAAGCGTCTAACTGCTTTAAGTGTTCCTCTGTTAAGTTCATCTTAGAATGTTATTATTGTTACTCCGATAGCGTTTGCTACGCAAGTTTCTACCCACGAATTGTCTTCACCCCACGCTGCGAACTCTTCTTCAGTTAGCGTGTAGTTACCATTTGATAAAACCTTTGCAGCCACTTCCTCAGTAGCCTCAGATTTCAATTCATAATAGGTAGTGCAAGTTGTTGCGCTTGTTTCAAAGTTCAAGATTAGAACTGTCATTTCGGTCGCTGTTCCTGCATTAAGAGGAAAGACGATTGGTTGTATTTTAGCCATTGTATAAATTATTAAACTGATGTTATTGTTTCCCACGCTGAAGCCGTTCTCACGCATAGCTTGTTTAATGTTGTGTCGTAAACAACAAGACCTGCCGCTGGCGAAGCAATAGCGTTCTTTTGAGTTGTGGTCATGCGCGGAGGAAGGAAGCCTTTTGTAACGCTATCCGATTGAAGAACAGCAGATGCGTTTATTGATGCACTACCTACTACTAAACTACCTTGAATTTCACCTCCTGTATTATGTACAAAATATCCAGATTTCAACACTCTAAATCGTGCTGAACCACCCACTTGCAAACTGATTAAATCAGAAAGCGCAGCACTTGCCGTATCGGTTATATTTACCTTTAATGCTATTGGTGTTCCTGTTGTGTTCCACGTTTGAGCAATATCCAAAGAACTTGTTGCCGAGCTTCCTGTCAGCGTTGCAGGTGTTATTGTAGTTGTCCCACTCACCCTCGCTGTTCCATTCACATCGAGCTTGTACCCTGCGTCTGTTGTTGTGCCGATAAGCACGTTGCCTTGAATTGTAGCACCGCTTGTAGGTGGAGAAATCGCAGCAGAAGTTAAACCAACAGATAGCCCACCACATCCAAAAATTGCGTATTGACCAGCAGTTGTAAAAATTCTAAAATTAGGACCTGAACTATACGTTAATAATAAATTTTTTCCCGAATCAAATCCACCAAATGATAATTGAGGAGTTCTTATAATTCCATTTACATCTAAACTTGTTGAAGGAGTAGCCGTTCCAATCCCCAACCTATTGTTCGTATCATCCCAAAATAAGTTAGCGTTATCCTGAGCTATGGTTGTTCCATTGCTGAATAGAACGCTTCCGCTTGTCAAAGAAGGTAACGTGAACTTTCCGTTAAATGTATTCCAATCCGCTGAACTCAAAGCACCTCTATTAGCTGCGCTTGCAGTAGGTACATTGAGAGTTATTACAGGAGTAGTTGTGCCTGTTGCAACGGTGCTGCTTAAGTCTGTTCCTGTTGTGCCAAGTGTTAAAGCTGCTACTGATGTAACTGTGCCACCTGATGAAGGTGCTGAGTTAGTGATAGTAAAGTTAGGGTAAGTGCCTGAGGTACTTATGCCAGTGCCTGCACTTAAAGCCACTACCTGATCGGGAGCAGAGTTAGTTACTGTTATGCTGCCACTACTTGTAATAGGTCCACCGCTTACGCTGATGCCAGTGCCTGCTGTTAAGTCAATACTTGTTACCGTTCCTGTTGGTAACGTCGGTAAGTTGTCTAAGTCGTTGTAATCATTCGAGAAACCCACCGCGCTGATGCTGCTGATGTCAGCCTTCAAAATTATTTCTTCTTCGAGTGCGTCAATGGCTGCTTCGATGTCGATTATTGTTTGACAATCTCCTATTGTTTCACACGTCAACCCGATGTTGTCAGTTGTCAAATACCAACCGCGCACCCCTGCTCCGTTCGTTCCGTAGTAATAGTTCGGTGCTGGCGTTTCTTCGTCGTTCACTAAAGACACGTTGCCGTTCTCGTCGCGATTGATTGAATCAATGAACGTTAGTATCGAACCTGTACCACCGCTTCCACTTTCGAAGAAGTCGTTCCATTCAGCAGGAATTGAACACGCATCCCAATAATATGGAACGAGTAAGTCAAGACTAATCGTCCAACCGGTCAACGTGTGTTGAAACTCTTCGAGGAATGGTTCTAACGAAACGTTTTGTACCGTGATTAAGTCACCAAACAACATTCGGTGGTTCGTAATTTCCGCAACCAAGTCTTCAGCGATCCGTTGAAGGTCGCTTAATACTTCTCGTTGGTATTCTGGTTTATCTTCTTTATCTCTTGGAAGGTCGGCAAGGACAATCTGAAAAGAGAACGTTTTCATGCCTTTCGCGTAAGTAACGTTAGACGGCACGACGTGCATGAATGGGTATTCACCAAACTTTTCTAAGTCGGAGACTTCAATCTGTCCGTGTGAGAATCTTTTAAGTATAAAGTGTCCAGACGCAAATGCGTGGAATCTATCTATGAGCGCGTTGTAGCTTTGTACGTTCGACATAATTGTAATCTATTAGGTAAGTCATATAAGTAAATATCTCCCACGCTGATTTTTCCGTAATTGCGTCCAATTTAGTTATGTCACGCCCACACGCTTCCATAAAAAGATGATACCAACCGTAGCGACCTAAGACTTGGTTGAGGTTGTCTCGGTCTTCAATTGCTCCGTCAATTCCTCCGTCAGTTTCTTCACTTCGTTCTCCAAATAATCTAGCGAAGTGTTGCTTAGTTCGGCTAGCAAAGTCGAAAAAAAAAGCATCGCGCCGTTGAATTGTTCAAGTGTCATCTGCTCAACGTAGCCTTCAACTAACTCTCTGTTTGCTTTGCTGTGAGGTACGATTGTGTACTTTGAACCCACGCGCTTGTCTATTGGTCTGTAAAGCGTTCCCATTATCTTGACCATGTTCGCGCTAACGTCGGATGCCCAGGTGCTTATGTCCGCGTACTCGCCCATTGAGATTGAGTAAAGGTCGGGAATAAAACCAAAGTCTTTGTCCTTGATTGTGATTGTCTCGAAGAACTTCGCGCTTTCATTTGCAAGTGTGTCTTCAAACGCTGCGACAAGTGTCGGCAAGTGTTGGAAGGGAATCTGTTCCGCTTGTTCTTTCAGTAGGTTACTAATTGACACCAACTTGTCGATGTCGTTCTTCGCGCTGTGGTAGTCAACGTATTGCTTTACGCTAATCGAAGAATAGTCAGCTGGTATGCTTACTTTTATGCTCATATTATTTTTGTTTTAAGATCCGCAATAAAGACAACCTTCATCGTCATCGTCTATCGTGTTCGCTTCTTCGTGTACGCGTATGGCTTCCATGTGTACTTGTTCCTTCGTCCATTCGGGGTGAAACATTGCAATCTGCGACCGCAAGAAATTTAATTTGTTTTCGCTCATAGTTTGTCGTTGATTATTATTTGTATCGGAGCATCGTTCACACCTGCTAATTCAGTTCGCTCAACATACCCTCGTTTCTTTCCTCGCGTCTTCAAATAGAAAATTGTTGCGCTTGTGTTGGGTGCGTCTTGAATACGGATTACTTCACCGTCTGGTGTTGACACCTCGCGGTGCGCTCCCTTAATCAATTCGAACAACTGACTTTCTGCGAAGTCAACAGCAAGGTCGGTCAATGATTCAACCTGCACGCGATAGGCTTCGTCCTCATTCATCCAACGGTAGTGTGTGCGTCTATCTATTCCCACAACTTCACACGCTGACGTTACCACACCCAAAGTGCTTTCCAATGCTTTTAGCATAGCGTTCTTTTTTAGTGTAGCGTTTTGCGACTTTTCTTTGCTTTCTTCCTTGCTCATAATTTATAAATATAAGAACTACCCTAATTTTCCTTTGTAATGGTTAATAAGTTGTTCCATTCTGCTGTCGTAGTATTTTGAGAATGTCTTGAACCCGTCGTTGTCTTGTTCGAATAGTCGAAAGAGAACACCACGCAAACGTTGTGAGGGTTTCTTTAACGTATCTTCTAACTCACTCTTTAGACTTTCAACTGCGTCCAGTTCTTCGCGTTTGAAGTCTTCGTCTTTGAACGCAAGATAACCGAACTGATTAGCGATTGTAAATAGTTCTGACGCTTGCGCAGGACTTAACTCATTCGTTCCAAACG
>Ga0208923_1000359_pt1 | contig 10232 bp, 6 predicted proteins | sample ColrivemetaGS575_FD_187620 | JGI IMG/M metagenome (GOLD analysis project Ga0208923, IMG submission 187620) | Estuarine microbial communities from the Columbia River estuary - Freshwater metaG S.575 (SPAdes) (version 2) | ecosystem: Environmental > Aquatic > Marine > Intertidal zone > Estuary ...
ATTAGTAAATTTAGTAAAGCTTTTGATGAATATAATACAGCTTTAGTTTTAAAAAGCTTATCACCTAAAGTTATTAAAACAAGTAAAATAGAAATAGAAAAACCAAAAGAACCTACAGCTGCAGAAATAGCTGCAGAAAAGAAAGCTGCAGAAATAGCTGCAGAAAAGAAAGCTACTGTAGAAAATATAGAAGAATTAGACATTAGCTCTGCATTTGTTGAAGGACCTTCGCTTGAAGGTGTAGAATCAGAGAGAGGTCTTTTGAATTTAAATATTTTAGAAAAGTTAGTTTCTAGACCTCCATACAATGTCAATGTATCTAAAGATGAAACTGTTGGTGGGGAAGATACTAGAAAATTTACTAAATCTGTAGAAGGAGCTGATAGATCTGTAACTATATTTGATAGTGCTACAGACGGCGAAGTTAAAGCCGCTTTAAAATTTTTAGAAACAGGTACTAGCTTTAAACCTACTGCAAATGTAGAAATAATTAACGTACCTAATTTACCGAAAATATCTACAGGTAATTTACCTATATTTTATAAAAAATAATAAAATTATGTTTGAATTAAACGGCGAACAGTATTCACTACAGCAAGTTGAAGAGGCTTCAAAGCAGTCTAGCATGTCTTTAGATGATTACATAAGCGAGTACGGTCTTATTAAAACTAAAGACGAGGGAAATGCAAACGGTGTTGCGCAAACGGGTGCAACTGTAACACCGACAACCGGGCAAGCACCCGAGAGTATGGAATTAGAATCGGTAGATATTTCTTCGGAATCACAACCAATAGATAACTCTCCAGAGGCTATATTTAAAAGACGTAAGCAAGCTGCGCTTGACCAAGCTGCTATAGATCAGTTTGGTGAAATAGAACTTGAAGAAGTTGTTGTTACAGCTGAAGACCCTGTTGCCAACAAAAATCCTGAAGAGTTGTTAGAGACTATTCAAACTATTGACAATAAGATAAAGCTATTAGCTGGAGATAATGAAGGTTTAACTTTTTTTGGACCAGGTGAAATAACGCCTCTTGATTCACCAAAAAGAATAGCTCAATACAATCAACTGATAGGAAGGAGAAAAGAAGTTAATAAAACTTTAAATGAAAAACTAAAAGAAGAAGGTACAGCTAGATCATTGTATAGAGTTTTACGTAAAGCAGATAAAGGTTTAGGCGAGTACATACTGTCTATGCCATCTTTTATTTACGAGATAGGTTCATTAGTAAGCGATCCAGTAAACAGAGCTTTTGGTTTGCAAGAAACTAACTTACAAAAATTTGAAGAATCTATAGGTACTAGACCATTGTTAGATGGACTTATAGAAGAGCAAGAAAAGTTAGCAACAATACAAGAGCAGTATAAAGATTTATACGACATAGGAGGTGGTATAACTGAGAACTTAAAGAAAGGTAATTACTCAGATGGCTTTTATTTATTAGGTGAAACGCTAGCTGAGTCTGCTCCAATTAGTTTATCACTTATGGCTGGTGGAGCGGCTGGCTTGTCAAGAACAGCTTTAACTGTTGGTGGTGGTGTACCTCTTGCTGCTGGTGAAATGAGAACTCAATTAGAAGAATTTCCTGAAGACACTAAAGGCGAAATGCTTTTAAAGTCTACTTTAATAGGTATGTCTGAAGGTTTTTTCGAAGGAGTATTTGGCGCAGGTGCTGCTGGTAAGGTTTATAAAAACATGGTTAAAGAGCTTGGAGAAGATCAAGCTAAAAAAACATTTAAGCGAAGTATCGTGTCTATGTATGAAGGTGCTTTACAAAAATCTGGAGTACCTTTGAGCATGGTAGGAAATGGGTTAGAAGAAGTTGCGACTCAAGCTACTCAAAATGTTGTTAATGGTAAATCTTGGAATGAAGGTCTTTCTGATGCGTTCGCTGCCGGTGTAGGTGGTGGTGCGTTATATGGCGCACCTGTCAATCTAGCTAAAGGAGTTCAATTAGGTAAAGAAACATATCAATCTATAAAAACAGATTTACTTTTAAAACCTACTGAATTTAAAACTGTTAGTCAAGCCTTTGCTACAGACATACCTACAAGTGAAGCTCAAATAAAAATAAGCCAATCGCCTAATGCTGAAAAAGTTTTAGTTAGACAATTAACGCGAGACGTACAAAAAGGCAATTTAACTCAAGATCAAGCTAACGAAGTAGAATTAAACTTTAGAAAGACACAAGGTGCTGTAAATCAACTTAAACCTTTAAATCTAAACGAGCAAGATCAAGGCGAAATTGTAGAACTTGTTAAAGAAAAAAACAAATTACAACAAGAAATAAAGCAGGTTAATGAATCAGCTTTAACAGAGCCACAAGATCAAAGAGTAAAAGAAATAAATGATTTGCTTAGAGATTTTAGCACTAAAGCTACTATACAGGAAACTGCTAAAGTAAAAAGCGTTTTAGGAGGTTTAAAAACTGTTAGTGTTCGAGAACCTATGTCTACTAAAGAGATAGAGAATTATTTACTTGACAATAATATTGCTAAAGACAAGTCTGATGCTATGAAAAAATCAGGAGAAGGAGCTTTAATATTTCAAGACCCTGACACTAAAGAGCAAACAGTAATAGTCAATAAAGATATAGGTAGCATAGCAGATAGTACGCATGAAGGTTTGCATGTTCTTGTGTATGAAACTATTAGAAAAAGTCCTGACACAGCAATTAGACTTGGTGAATCATTGCAACAAGAACTAAATAAAATAGATCCTAATTTAATAGAAAATCTTGGTATACGCGAAAGATTAGAACTGTATAAAGAACAGCCAGCAGCCGTGCAAGCAGAAGAGGTATTAACTTTATTTTCAGACACGGTAAGAACTGGTGCTTTTAAATTTAATGAAAATGTATTTACAAAAATTGGTGATGTTATTAGACAGTTTTTAAGTAGCATTGGAGTTAAAGCTAAGTTTAATAACGGTAGAGACGTATATAACTTTATAAAAGATTACCAGCGTAGTATTGAAAAAGGTAAACTAACACGTGGTCAAGAGCGTACAGCTACAGAGGGTGCAGCTGGTAGATTAGTAGGTCCTAAAATAGAAACATTTGTAGAAACACCCATTGCAAAAGAATCTAGAATATATCAAGAGGTTGAAACATTTAAAGATGATTTAGTAAACGAGCAAAGCAAAGACGCTACAGCTTTTTTAATTGCTGATAAGTTGCAAAACGAAGTAGATCGTAGATTAAAAATAGATGTTGATACAGAAACTAGAGAGGATATAATTAGGAACTTTTTGTTTGATGATAGAAGAGGTTTGCTTGGTTTATTGAAAAACTATAGTCCAGCTAGAAACGAAAGTATAATGGGTTATTTAAACTCAACTACTCCTGGTGGTAAGCTATTAGATGCTAGGCTTATTGAGTTTTATCAAGACGATCCTAGATACAATCAAATAATTCAGTCAACTACAGACGAGACTGTTCAACGTAAAGCAGAGCGAGTAACGGCAGAAGAAACAACCGTTGAAGATACTAAAGAAGCTAGAGGTCCAAGAAAACCTACTGAAACAACTAGGTTTAGTGATACAGCTTTAAGTAACTTAGGTGTAAAGAATAAAGCTGAAGCTGAAAAACAAATATCAGATGCTACTAACAAAGCGTTTGAAGGTCAAGATGTTACAAGGTTTGGGCAAACTAAAAACGTACCTGTTGCTGTTGCAGAGATATATGGTAAAATGTTTGGTGTAAATCCAGAAACTATATATGATAAAAAACGTAACTACTCTAAAAAAGATAGCGAAGGTTTAACACGTATAAAGCAGTACTTAATAGACAACGCTACTAGTGATTTTGCTAGACTACCAAGAACTAAAGATGACTTTGGTAAAGCTACGTTTATACCTAACAACGTAATGAATGCTTTGTACACAAACGGCGAGCTAACAGGTACACTAAAAGATTACTTAGATATTGTTAGAGAAAAACCTGTTAAAGCTATTTACAGAGATCAAACTAGTCAAACTATACGAGGGTTTTTAAACACTAGTATCAGAAACCGTATGGTTGAAGATCTTATACCTAGTAAACCTGAACGAGCTAGAGCTGGCGCTAAGTTTAGTCTAGCAGGTGAAATTATAAACGTAAGTGATACGTTTAACTTAGATTACAACGCTAAAGATAAATTATTAGAAACTTTTATTGGTGAAAAATCTTTTAATTTAAAAACAGAGGAAGGTGTAAAAGAATTTGTAGAAGCTGTTAAAACTAAGTTGCTACCTTTAATGCCTAAAGATTTTTGGTTTGGTTCTAGAGGAGGAGATATATTTACACCCAGTTACAAGGTGGTTGGATCTAGTGACAATGCTAAATTAAAACAAAAGTATAAAGATTTATACAACAATATTTATTTACCTTCTATAAGAGCTTTACGCAATGATGATTCAATAAAATATGGGAAACCTATAGATGGTATAGACGATTACTCTGTTTCTGCTTATAGTAATATTTTTAAAAATAAAGACACTATAAATAAAAATATAAAAAACGGTAAAGTAAAAGAGTGGAATGAAAAAGTATCTACAATACATAGAGAAATGTGGAAACGTTTTAATAAAGCTATGGTTGTTGATGGTAAAATAGATAAAACAACTACCAAAGCGATAGCTAATTACTTAGGTTTAGTGGCTAACGATACTGGTCATTGGCATAAATTAGGAGCTCAATTCATAGGATATTCAGATCAAATTACAGGTAAAAGAATAGAGTATGAGCACGCTATGCCAGCAACCATGGCTTACTTGTATTTATTAGACGCTTCATTATCTAAAGCTGATTTTGATACGGCTTATGATTTAATTATAGACAACTATAAGCTTATAGCTTTAGATAAAGCTATGGACGATAAACTTAGAAACGCTAGAACTAAGTCAGGTTATAGTTTACAAAAAAGAATGCCAGATGATTGGAGTGTTGTTGACGGTAAGTGGTGGCAGAGATACTTCAATAGTATAGTTGCATTGCAAGAAAATGGTATTGACCCAAAGTCTATTGTAGATTTAGAAGGTAAAACATTTCAAGAGGTATTTAATATAGATGCGTCAGGTGGTAACATAATGCCAGCTGTAATTGATCAGCAAGATAAAATAATAAAGTCTTCTATCAAGGCTTCTAAAGCTAATACAGGTAAACTTCCAGACGGCTTAGATTTAAATAACCCTACGTCATGGGATAGATTCAACATGTTAGATGTTGTAACTAGACAAAAGTTTCCAAGAACTCAGTACGATTTATATCCTTATGAATCTTTAACTATAGAGGAAAAAATACAAGTAGTAAAAGATATACCAGGATTACAGACAACTATGGGTTTAAAGTTTAGTAAAACTTCTAGTGCTCAAGATATAATTGGTGTAATGAGAGGTGCTGATGTTGCTGTAGATAAAGCTCGAGACACTGACGCTGCTGCTAAAGGTATTAGCGTATGGGATTTTGACGATACATTAGCTACGACAAAGTCTAATGTATTATATGAAATGCCTGATGGGACTACTGGCGCTTTAAATGCAGAACAGTTTGCTAAGCAAGGTGAAGACTTGCTAAGCCAAGGAGCTGAGTTTGATTTCAGTGAATTTGAAAAAGTTACTAAAGGAGCTAAAGGTCCTATGTTTGAAAAGGCTGTAGCTCGTAATAGAAAGTTTGGTAATAATAATGTGTTTATACTTACAGCAAGAACACAAGCTGCTGCAGAACCTATACATCAGTTTTTAAAAGCGATAGGCTTAGATATACCTCTTAAAAATATCGTAGGTCTAGGAGACAGTACTCCAGCCGCTAAAGCAAGTTGGATTGTTGGTAAAGCTACGGAAGGTTATAATGACTTTTACTTTGCAGATGATGCATATAAAAACGTTAAAGCTGTACAAGATGCTCTTAGTGTATTAGACGTTAAGTCAAAAGTAAGACAAGCGTATATTAAGTTTAGCAAAGCATCTGCATTAGACAAAGGATTTAACGATATACTAGAACAAACAAAAAGTATTGCGTCAGAAAAAGAGTACAAAAGAGTTAAGGCAGAAGTTGCTGGTGCAGCTCGCGGTAAAGTGTTTAGAGGTATACCATACTCAGCTCAAGACTTTGTAGGTTTATTATACGAAACTCTTAGTAAAGGTAAGTTAGGTGATTCTCAAATGGCTTGGTATAAAGAACATTTAATAAAGCCTTTTGCTAGAGCAATGAACGATATAGACAATGCTCGTTTAAACACAATGCAAGACTACAGAGCTCTTAAAAAACAACTAGGTGTTGTACCAAAAGATCTACGTAAGAAAGTTCCAGGTGAACCATATACTCGTGAGCAAGCTGTGCGTGTTTATATATGGAACAATCAAGGTACAGAAGTGCCTGGTATAAGTAAACAAGATTTAAAAGATCTTACTGAATATGTTCAGAACAATGCTGAGCTTCAAGTGTTTGCTGACCAGGTCATCGCTATACAAAAAGGTGAATACACTAAACCTAAAGATGGTTGGCCAGTTGGTACGATAACAACTGACATACAGGAAAGTATCAACACTGATGTAAGATCTAAGTATCTAAAGCAATGGCAAGATAATGTTGATGTTATATTCTCTGAAAAGAATATGAACAAACTTGAAGCTGCGTATGGTAAGCCGTATCGCAAAGCTATGGAGAATATGTTGCAGCGTATGAAGACTGGTCGTAATAGAACTTTCTCTGATGATACATTGTCAGGTAGATTTACCGATTGGTTACAAGGTAGTGTTGGTACGATCATGTTCTTTAATACTAGATCAGCATTACTACAAACTACATCTGCTATAAACTTTATAAACTTCACAGATAACAATCCACTTGCAGCAGCTAAAGCTTTTGGTAATCAAAAACAATACTGGTCAGACTTCATGACACTTATTAATTCTGATTTCTTAAAAGCACGTAGATCAGGTTTACGTTTCAATGTAACTGAAGCTGACATCGCTAATATGGCTAGAGAAGGTGGACCAAGAGCTGTGATAAACCAATTACTACAATTAGGTTTTGCACCTACACAAATCGCTGATAGCTTTGCTATTGCGTCTGGTGGTGCTACGTTCTACAGAAATAGGATAAAATCTCTAATGAAACAAGGAATGTCTCAAGCTGAAGCTGAAGCACAGGCGTTTGAAGATTTTAGAGAAAACGCTGAAGAGTCTCAGCAGTCATCAAGACCAGATCGTATATCAATGCAGCAGGCTGGACCACTTGGTCGTTTGATTTTAGCTTTTGCTAATACGCCAGCTCAGTACGCTAGACTTACTGACAAGGCTATACGTGATCTTAAGAACAATAGAGGTGATGCTAAAACAAACATAAGTAAAATTATATATTATACAACAGTACAGAACCTTATATTTAACGCATTACAACAAGCGTTGTTTGCTATGGCTTTTGATGATGAAGAACCAGATGACAAAGAAAAGAAAGATAAGTATATTGGTATTGCTAACGGTATGGCTGATTCGTTGTTACGTGGAGCAGGTTTTGCTGGAGCAGCTGTATCAGTTGGTAAGAACTCAATCATACGGATCATCAATGAGATGGAGAAGAAACAACCTAAACTTGAAAAAGTAGGTTACGAATTAACTAAAATCTCTCCACCTATATCTGCTAAGTTATCAAGAATAAATCAAGCAGCTAGATCATATCAATGGGATAAAGACAAAATGGTTAACGGTGGTTGGGGATTAGATAATCCAGCTTACTTAGCAGTAGGTAATGTAATATCAGCATTAACAAACGTACCTTTAGATAGAGGCGTAAAGAAAATAAATAATGTAGTGAAAGCCACTGATAGTGATCTTGAACTATGGGAACGATTAGCCTTGTTTGGTGGTTGGCAAGACTGGGAAATAGGAATAAAAGAAGAGACAAAGAAAAATAAACCACAACCTAGAAAAACTAGAAAAACAAAAAGAAGAAGTAAAGAAAGAAAAACTACAAACAGATAAACATAAATTATGGCCACACAACTTGGAGAAAATACTAAAGTAACTCTTGACTTGAAGACCATAGGAATGGTAGTAGTTGGCGCTGTGTCTCTCGCTGCAATGTATTTTACATTGAAAAAAGATATAGAACTAGCTAAAGAACTTCCTGAACCTACAATCAGTCGAACTGAATACGATTTGAAAGATCAGCTTATTCGCGAAACAATAATCAATACGCAGGACAAAGTTGAAGAAAATAGTAATAAGTTAGATAAGATTGATGAAAAACTATATGAAATAATCGAAGAAATGTAAAATGAAAACACTTGTTAATTTACTATTAATTTTAATTTCATCAGTAGTTATAGCGCAAGATTATAAGGTAGTACAAATAAACGCTGAGTGGAATAATAAAAATAAGATAGACTTACCTTACAGTATTGAAGGTGCTAAATATAGATACGCTTTACTTGAAAATCAAAGTAAGACATTTCAAAAACAAATATTAGCTGTGCCTGTTGTAGTACTGTGGAAGGATAATAAAGTCGTAAGGCAATGGTCAGCAGACTTAAGCTTTAAGTTGGTACTTACAGTTGAAGAAATAGCTTATGCTATAAGAGAAGATAAGCAGAAAATATATAGAAGAAAAACAAATTAGTTATGGGAAAAATTAGTGGACCCTGCAAGGCTGCAGCAAAAAAGAAGTTTGAAGTATGGCCCAGCGCTTATGCCTCTGGTTGGGGTGTGAGATGTACTAAAGCTGGTGGTCCTGGTAAAATGGGTAAAAAGAAAAAGTAATGGGCAAAGTTAGAAAATTAAATGAAAGCCCATTAGCTCATTGCTACGCTAGTGTGCTTCATAATCCTGAGACTAATAAAATGAGACAAAGAGTTTCGTCTTATGGCATTGGTACTGGTAATGATAAAGCTTTAGCTAATGCTAAGACATTAAGATCTCCATTAAATAAGAAGTCTAAAGTAAAAGGTGGAGGTACTAAGAAAGTTTGTTTACCTGCTGCTAAAGTAAAGTCAATGAGTAAGGCAGAAAAAGATAAAGTTATTAGAGCAAAAAGATCTGCTGCTGGTAAAGGAGATTACAAAAGATCTAGCAAGTCAAACGTAAAAGGTGCTCGTAAAAAAGGAGCAACATTGCGTGACTGGTTTGAAAAAGAAAATTGGATTAATGTGGCTACAGGAGAGCCTTGTGGAAAATGATTATGAAATACTTTCAATACGAAGAGTTTGACTCACCTGATATACAGGGCAGTGGACAGATGATGGGGAAGGAAATGTTAAGCAAGCTTGACATGATACGTGAAGAGTACGGTAAACCTATAAGTATCAATTCTGGGTATCGTACAGAAGCACATAACCAAAAAGTTGGTGGGAAACCAGCGTCATCTCATTTAAAAGGTTTAGCTGTAGATATAGCTTGCAATAATAGTGTAGATAGATTTAATCTTATTCAGTTGTTTTTAAAACATGGTATAAATAGAATAGGTGTCGCTAAGAACTTCATACACATAGATATTGATAATGATAAAGTTTCAAATGTTATTTGGACATATTAAATAGGAACAATAAAAAATGGGCGTACCATACCCAACAGTTCCTAATAAAGAAAGGGCCCTCGAAAGAGAGCCCTTTTTTTTATTACCCATCACAAGCAAGACAGTCAGGATCCATAGCACTTGCTGCTATATCTCCTCGTAACACTGACTCAGTCCGCATGTAATATAAAGTCTTAACTCCTTTCTTCCAAGCATCCATATGAACTTGATTAATCCACTTTGGTGAAGCTTCAGAAGGAAAAGCTAAGTTTAAACTAACTGATTGATCAATATACTGCTGACGTATACCAGCTTGATTAACTAGCTCTAATTGGTTTATTTCTTTGAAGGTTTTGAATACATCTTTAACCTTATCAAAGCCCGTTAGATCTAACGATTCATGCTCAGATAAACGCACTAGCTTACTGTTGACGTAACCAAAGTCATCAAGCTCTTTAATATCTTGAACACTTCCACCATCAGCCATGATCTTATCCCATGTTTCTTTAGTATTAATATTGGCTTTACGTAGAACTTTTTCTAGCTCTTTGTTTTTCCTAATGAACGTACCCTTCGCACTTTGTTCAGTGAAAACATTAGCGGCCCAAGGCTCAATGCCAGGACTAACATTACCGGCAAGCTTACTATTAGACACAGTAGGAGCAACAGCCCTAAGATGAGTGTTACGAAAACCAGTCCCACGACACCAAAGAGGTTCGCCATAAACTTCAGCAAGTGCTCTTG
>Ga0208923_1000361_pt1 | contig 10226 bp, 18 predicted proteins | sample ColrivemetaGS575_FD_187620 | JGI IMG/M metagenome (GOLD analysis project Ga0208923, IMG submission 187620) | Estuarine microbial communities from the Columbia River estuary - Freshwater metaG S.575 (SPAdes) (version 2) | ecosystem: Environmental > Aquatic > Marine > Intertidal zone > Estuary ...
ACATAAAAACAAACCCACACATTAACAACATGATTGCACTCGTTCTCCTTGACGGAACAATCACTATGGTCTCTTCTATGGTAGAAGCTGCCACAGTGGCTGCCGACATACGCCAAGCGTAAGTCTCGTCCACGGTTCTACGTTACCCGTGTCAAATAAAACGTTGATTTACATTCACTTATGTGTGATTGTAAGAGTGGTAGAACCACTATCCAGCTTTCTTTCATCTAACTCTTAGAGCCTAATAACTGACCTAGTCAGACGGATAAGATAGCTATAACTAGTTTATTCACCCTTTAAACTTCTATTCACATGAAGTCTATCATCTTAATTGGAACCTACTTGGTTTCATTCGTACTGTTCTTCTTGTTACTATCTCTTATAGGTGTATTCTTTAATCCTTACAGTGAGATTATAACAAACCACAATTGGTTTATGGTGTATTCTATGTTCTTAGGTTGGTGGTTAGCCATCTTCCCAGCTCGTGAGTATTACATATCCCAAGAGTCTTACTTTGACAAAGTGTTTTAACAGCTCATATTTGAACCCTATAATATAGTAGATAGAGAATAGCTCTTTATCTACTATGTTAAGGAGAGCTCACTGGTGAGCTGTCAAGACAATTCTATCAGGTTGTTGGTACTCCATAGAAACCATCTAGTTTTGTTAGTGTTCTATTATAAATACACTCTCATATGAAACCTAAACTGAATTCCCTGGAAAGGGTGACTGGGCTTGTAGGTCAACCAGTGTAATTTAAAACAGCCTTCTGATGACACTAAGAGGTGTTAGCCCAATATGCGGGGTTTAGTAGAGATATAGCTAAATATGAAACTCTATTTTTTTTCACCCACTAAATCATTTAATATGAAAAAGTCAGAGCTATACGCTAAGTATGATACATTCAATCGAGACATAGAAGAGATTGATATGATAGAGTTTTATGAAAACTTTGTACCAGAGAATAAAGAGTTTATCACTTTTGATGACAATGGTAGTACACATGTTACAACTATTCAATTAGATGGTTGTAAGTATATGAAGTATGCTTCACACTGGAATGTTGGCTGGCAAGGCGACATAGATGGTGATGAATTCTACTGTAAGATGAACACTATGACTGAGGTAGAAAGAGAAGAATTGAGGGAATTATTTACCTCAGACGCATTTTAACAATATTAATAGGGGTTTATCTATTCTACTTCACTGAATGGAGGCTTTGTAGGTTGAGGCACAAAATCTGCATATTTTCATCCAATAAATCACATCAATATATTCTTATGAAAAAGATTCTATTAGTATTAGTAGTTATTATAGGAGTAATATCCTGTAAAGTAGAAAACGTACGTAACAATTCTAATGTTGTTATTGTAAATGAGCATTCTGATAATGATGGTCGTCCTATGTTTACAGTCAAATTAGCCAACGGTAAAGTTCTTGAGCATATGTATGCTGAAGAGATAGCTCAAGGTTTGCTTGACGGTAAATGGGCATCAGATGAAGATCTGAGATTAACTTATAGCTACAGCTATGAAATATTACTCGAACATGATAGTCTGCACATTAAAGATAAAGCAAGAGTAGTAGCAGTTGTAGGTTATAAACAGATTGGAGTGCTTGATAGCATATTTGTTAAAGACAATGAGTAGAGATATTACTCCCTACTTTTTTACAATTTTAGTGGTGAACTGGGCCTGTAATGGGTCTGGTTCACCTTATGATATTCTCCTTTGGAGATTAGGCCGCTTATGGTCTTTAGGATAAACCTGGTGACAGGTATATAAGGTGTGCGTAAACAAGCGTACATCTACAGCGTTAAGCTGGCCGAGTAAGCAAGCGGGCAACGATTGCAATGGGGAAATCTCTGAGCAATTACAGTGTTAGCATACACTGTTGAGTGAGAAATCACAATAGGAACACCTGTGGGGTGCATGTGGGAGTTCTTTACCAAAAGAATAACTGCGTTACTCAATGTAGCAAGGTGTGGCTTAAAGCATCTTAATACATCGTAGACTGGTAATCTACACTGGGGCGTTGTAGTACGCATTCCTCAAAAGGGAGTGAGCTGCAATCTAATGGCACGTCCTGGATTATGCTATTGTAAAATTAAACTAATTAATTTAACAAAAGTCTGTTAGTTCTCTAGGTCAAAGTACCTTATCTGTATGAAATATGACAGCACAGCTAGTACCGTAAGGAAAACTGTGAGATGGCAAAAGTATATCTAAGTAGTTGCAGGGATGTAGCTAAGGACCATCCAGTCCGCTTGGTAGAAATTAATATCTATGTAGTCTAGAGAGAGATCCTTCAGGAGTGAAGTTAAACACTGGTACTATCATCTACTATGGAGTAATCTATAGTGTGTATAAGCGGGGGTAACCCTGTGAGAACGATGATAAACTGATGGTCAACACTCAGCCAGTCAGTAATTTTTTACACCACATTAAAACATTCATATTGTTTATGACAAAAGAACAATTAGAAAGGCTGTTAGATACAGCTTGTAACATCATCATATCTTTAGAAGATTATGCTGATGAATCATTACAGAATGATATAGAAGCTCTATTTCAAGAGATTCTTCATTCTGATAATATAGAGGATGAAATCCTCATCAACTATTCAGATGATGAACAACTTGATACATTTAATAATAAACCTTAAACCAATTCCACATGGAAAAGACACTAATTAGAGGGAAAAGATTCCATCTAAAATTCATTAAGAACACGGTATTATTTGGTATTAGCTATGATAAGCCAGACTTATTTATAGCATTTCTATGCTTTGTTGTAGAGATAACTTTCTCTAAACGAAGAGGTCCAAGAACATTTTAGTATTTCATAAGGCAATTAAGCTCCTGCGTTTCTACGTGGGGGCTCTACTTTTATTACATTTAAACAAACTATATGGTAAAGAACTTTTATCAAGAAGAAGATGGACGCTGGTATATAGATTTACCAGAATACATTGAATCAGGAGTTGGGACTAAGTCCAATCTTGAAATGGTAGCAGGTGCAGATACTTTTTTATCTACATTAGCCCAAGGTGAGACATCAATCACCCTAAAATTTACAGACGAGGAGTTTGTAGATCATGATGTAGAACTTATTAGGTCTTCAAATCATGGTTATACATCTGAATTAATAGATGATGTAGAGCTTGATGCAGGTGCATGGTATACAGTTAAAGACAACGATCATAATCTTTGGTTATGTCCTGTTGTATTATATCTGTTTAACAACACTTATCCACAAAACATATTTATTCAAATCCTTTAATCATTTAACATGAAAGAATTTACTTTAACTAGTCCATTCACTTGTGAAGATATTCAAGTAACAGTGAATATACGTAAGTATAATAACGGACGTCCGGCTATTGAATTACTAGAAATAGATCCAGATTATGGATATACACCTTACATGACTGCAAGTGTAAACATTCCTAATGTACTATTACAAGACAATGAAGTGCTAATCAAAGACTATTCTGAGAATGAGGGTATTACAAACTTTTTAGCTAAACATAATATAGTTACGCCAACTAACAATTGGGTAAAGAGTGGTTATGTAGACGTACAAGTTTGTGTTCTTAACCCTGAATCAGAATGGGGTTTAACTCCTAGTGTATATTCATTAGATGAAGAACCTGAGTATGACAGTGCAGGGTTTACAATGTCTGATAATAAAATGGCACCTCCACCAGATGAGATTAATACACAGACTGGTAAATCTATGTGGATCATTAAAGACTACAAGATTTGGGCTGACTCATATGAGCAGGCATTAACTTTATTACCTATGATTGAATCATTCTAAAAACATAGTATGAAACAGTTATTAAACCAACTATTTAACGTTAAGCCTGCTGTTACAGTGGGCTTAACTTATACCTCTCGTAGAGAGCCAATGATAGTAACGCCAGAATATCAAAACTGGTGTACCCAATTTAATGTATCAGTGTTAGCAGACAGAAGATCTGAGAATATACGTGTATTAATGGGTGACAAGATTAAGTATGTTTGTTTACATACTTAGAAGATGGTGAAGCTAGCAAAGACGCTAGAAAGGGTATTCTCTTACCCAAACCTATAACTTAGGACTGATCAACCATGAGATGCTGCAATTGATATGATTGCCGTGAAAGGGGCATACCAAAATAATTCCTGCTTTGATTAACTTCATGTAAGCCAGCATAATTATGAGTAGTGTTAACTGAACCTGACAGCATAGCTGTATAGATGTAGGAATCTCTGATCACAATCAGTACGTAAAGCTGATTACTTTTATTCAACCAATTATTTATTAAATAAAAACCCAACTATGTCACAGAAAAAACTGACACCAATTATTGCCAAAGCATTGGCAGAAAAAGTGAGAGCTGAATTAGTAGCTCGTCATAAAGGAAGTTCTGAAATCCTTGTTAAAAAGGTAGAATCTTCTAAATTATATAAAGAACTATTATCAACTATTGCTAAGATTAACGAGCTTGAAGAAAAAAGACAGCTTATTAGAAAAGAAATAGAAGTTAATTTCACAACAAAGATATCTGATGTAAGCGTATCTGCTTATAATACAAGACCTAATGTATCTGTTAACTATCATGCTTTATTTTCAGTAGATAGTATTAAGGATATGATCTTAATTGAAGACTATATGTCTGATGATAGCAAAACACCTGAAGAGTTTGTAACCTATATTGCAGATAAAATAATTAAATAACGTTATGTCATTAAAAGATAGAAAATTTGACCATGAGATGGATGATTTCCATCTAGCTATGGGTATTAGTGAAGAAACTAAAACTATATGTAGAGAACGTATATTCTTTTCAACTTTTAGTAACTCTTTACAAGCAGAAGAACTGTTTGATGATATGGAGGATGCACCTAAAGCATTTCGTACTGTCACTGGAGATCTAGAAAGATTAATTTCTATGATTACTAATCCTTTAGAATATGAATACACTTTATTAACTTTCATGATGTTTCAGCGTATGGCTAAAGAAGTCTATATTATGTATAAAAATACTAATGAAGACTCAGCAGAATCTCGTGAACAGCAAATAAAAATGCAGATTCTTAAAGGTATACTAAAGTTAAAAGAATTGAAAGATCGTCAAGAGGCTGGAGAAGACTCTAATGATGAGGATACTGGAGTTGAAGTTTATAGTAAAGAATCTATCATGAATCGTATTAAGCTTGTAAAAAAGAGTGGATACAACTTTGATAAGTATTTACTTTTAGTAAAAAACCAAAATGATGAAAGTTTTCGTACTAAAGGCTCAGACTTTGATATCAATGATCTTTTATCAGGATTATTTTCTAAGGATGATGACTAGGGTTGGTAAACTAAGAGGGAGTGTATAACTAGCACTCTCCTCTTTTTTATTATTAATAATCAAATCACTATGGCAGTAAGCAACTATAGATTAAAAGGTGGCTTCGGACAAGTTTCTAACGCAGTGATGAGAGATCCTACTATTTCCATAAGAGATAAAGGTTTTTATTCTTACCTATGTACATACGCTAATAGCTCAACTAATGAGTTAACTCTTAGTATGAGTAGGATGACTGCAGAACTAGAAACTACAGAATCCACTATTAAAAGATGTATAAATTCCCTTAAAACTAAAGGCGTCATAGAACGTGAGTTTATGGGAAAAGGTAGAACATGGAAGACTACTATATTAAAATAGAAAGACTAAGGCAACGGGGCCAAGTTCGGATGGGCAGGTATACGTACGCTACTCATAAGTATAATTCTTGAGCCCCAAGCCATGATATTAACTGATTATAATAACATCATATAAGACCGATGGCCTCTGGCCAGCATTGATCTGTTGTAATAGTTATGTTTAAAGCTTGATCTCAGGTGCCTATAAGTAGATTCTGTCTCGCCCGCAAAGAGTTCCGTCACTTAGTAGTAAGACATATTAGTAAAATAAATTTCTGTCAAACCAACAGTGGTCATACCTAGTAGCACTTCGTAATGATTCAAAAGTAGTCCCTGAGATAAGCTTTTAAAACAGTATTAACTAAAATAAAATAAATGAAAGATTCAAAAAAGATTGGAAACATCTTCCAAACAACTAACTATTCTCAGTTTAAAATTAGAACTGACAATAGACCTATTAACCAATCAAATGTACAGAAGTTGGTTAAAAGCTTTGAAATAATGGGTCAAAAAATCCCAATCAAAGTAGACTCAAAAATGCAGGTATTAGATGGTCAACATCGTCTTAAAGCATGTGTGCAACTAAAAATGCCTGTAGTATTTATTGTAGATGATGAAAATATGTCCACATCAGAAATAGCTCAGCTTCAAGCTACAGCTAGTAAATGGACTTTTGCTGACTATGCACATAGTTTTGCAACAGATGAGAATCTAGTAGATTATAGATTGTATAGAAACTTTTGTTCTACATATACAGAGTTTCCACATAGCACCGCTATTCTTATGTTATCTAACTTAAGAGCATCAGGTGGTAATGCTGATCAAATGTTTAAAGCAGGTAAGTTTAAAGTTAAAAGCTTTTCTAAAGCAAAAGACGTTGCTGAAACTTTAAGAAAGATGTCAGTTTATTATAAAAACTACAACCGTAAAGGTTTTGTATCATCTATTATTGTAATGATGAACCACAAAGATTTTAGTGAAGAAAGATTATTTAGAAAGCTTCCTAAACGTTGTAAAGAAATCCATGACTTTAGTAAAACTGAAGACTATTTGGATACATTACAAGACATTTATAACTGGAAAGAAACTAAAAAAGTATACTTTCATTAAAATATTTAGGACTAATCACACAGAACAACCAGAGCATGACTTGGATGGTGTCGTAAGATGATAGATTAGTTTTAATGTTATTACTAGATTGAAGTCAGTGGCAATAAAACCGGCCACGTGATATGTCCTCTTGGTATTGCACCGTAGAGAGCCATTACAAAACCGGATATCTAGGAGTAATCAATGAAATTTCTAAGTTTGGAAGCTACTTATATAATCCGAGTAGTAGAACGCACTTATAAACAGACGGTAAATCTTTCCAATGGTGCCCCGATAAAAGTAATTGGTGGATAAGATGGTGGAGTTTTTGTGGTAAATTTCTCCACCATCTTTTTTAAATTTAAAGTTATGAATGACAAACATATGTTATTACTCTGTAGCTGTTATAGCTCAGATCATCAAATGATTGTACATTTGGATGAAGGTGGGGATCTTTTCGCACCTGAAGTGTATGTACACGTACATCTAGTAAGACGTTCCTTTTGGTACCGTCTTAAATATGGTATCAAATATATATTTGGATATACATCTAGATATGGAGCATGGGATGAATTTATATTAGATAAAAAACATGCTGATTCTCTTAGAGAAATAGCTAAACACTTAGATGATGAAACAGTATACTAAATTACCTATTCCTAAAGATACAGCTTGGGATGTACCAAGATATAAATGGAAAAGATATATGCATTGGCGTATAAAAGAATTCTTTACATCTATATACAGTCTAATTATATGGTTTCCAACTATTTGGAAAGATAGACATTGGGATGATTACTATATAACTAAACTTTTACAAAAGAAACTTGAATTTCATAGAGCTCATTTAGTATCAGAAAATAGACATGTAAATATAGATAGAGATAACTACTGGATGACAGTAGTACTTAATCTTTTAGAACGTAAGCATACTGAATATTATCAATTAGAACGCTATGATTATATAGTTCTCAATGATGAAGATATACTTGGTGATGCATTATCTGAAAACTTAGATGAATATGTTGCTAAGTATCCAGCAGCTAAGCGAGCTGCTTTAAAAAAGTATTCTCATCATTCACGTTTAGAAGATAAAGAAACCATTTCTTTATATATGGGTATGATACGTCAACAAAAAGCTGATGATCTGATATTTGAAATTCTTAAAAGACATTCTGCCGAATGGTGGGATTAAAATAGTAAAACTATGACTAATGAAGAGTTTGAAGAGATTAAAACCTCTTATATAGAAAATATTAAAAAATATATGGTAGACAGTGGAGGTTTATTCTCTCACATATCCATATTTGGAGAACATAAAGAACCTGAAGATGGTCAACCCGTCACTGCTATTATACATGTACCTATTGATCCAAGATTTCTTAAATCTGATCAATCAAAAGATGTATTTGTAGATGAAGTGGTACCTGAATTAGCTAAAGTTATTAATGAAAAGTTCTTTATCAAAGGTGTAGGCTGGGCTTCTGAAGCTTGGTTACGTACCGCTGGTAAAGACCAAACTGTTACTAACTGGAAAGACCTACCTATTAAGAAAGAAGTTCTGATTGTCACTATAGAAACAGAGTTCAAAAACGATATGATTATATATGATATTAACAGGACTGGCAAAGATGTCACTTCTGATGGAGATATTATAGATCATATAGAACTTATAGAACAAGAAGATATGAAAGAACTTAATGCTAGTAGTGGGAAAAAAGAACAAACTGGTAGATTTACCGGTTTATATAAAAAGTTTAAATTACACGCATGATAAATATCATTAAAAAAGTATTTCCTTACTTTAAAGTAAAAGAGTTAACATCTGAGATTGAAGAATTAAAGGAGAAACTTGTGGAGAGGCAAGAGACAATTAACAAGACAAACGCATATTGGAAGAAAAAGCTATATAAAAATGCTAAAAAACCCATAGAGTCTTAAGTTATAGCTCTATTATCCGCATTTTGTTATATACTTCTTTGTAATATAATACCAATGGTTTAGCTTTATATGACTAACCATAGTATCATGTTGTACCAATTGCCTAACGGACGAGTAATTGAGATTAGCACAGAGCAATACTTTGACATGTCAGATGAGGAGTTAGAATACTTAATAGCTTACAATTATGGAGACTTAGTAGAAAATCCATGGTTTGGTTCAGTTATAACAAGTAAAACAATACCTCAAGCTGATGATGTTCCAGAAGTAATGCCTGATCTAACTGATATCCCTCAAATAGATAAATTAACTGATTTAGATTACGATTATTCTGAAGATAGTTAACTCTATATTTTATATTAAATAACTTATACCCCCAGAATCACTTTAAATAGTGGTCTGGGGGTTTTCTTTTACAAAAAATTAGTAAACCTTTTAAAAAAAATAAAAATGACTAAAGTAGTAGTAACAGCAGACCAACTAGGAAATGTAGTTGGCGTATCGGCAAACAATCCAGAATATGGATACGTAAGAGTAGAACAAACAGCTACTCAAATTAGTGATCAAGGATGGTTGAGACCATCTAAGCGTTCAGCATTAATCAAGGGTCTTGTAAAAGATCTTATAGAAGCTGGATTTAGACAAGGTAAAGAATTACCAGGTAAGATTGTAGTAGTAGAATCTTTGACACCGTTCAACCAGGATAATCCTGATCGTGATTTAAAGGTGGCAGGTACTACAGGCGTAATCTGTACTATTGATGATCAACCTATCTACCGTCAAGCATTCTATACAACTAATGAGAATGCATTTGACCAGTTAATTACTCATACTAATACAGAAGAAATTAAAGAAGTATTAGCTGCACAACGTGCAATGACTAGTGGCTTACAAAGCTTAGCATCTCGAACTGCTATAACAGCAGAATTATAAACCTATTGAGCCCAGTGTAAAAGCTGGGCTCTTTATACTTAATTTTACACCACAAAAAGCAGATTTATGTCAAACAATCCACACAAAGCCATATCGGCTAACTCTAAAGGTATAATTATATCTTTTAGAGACGTAAACAAGCACAAGTTTATACCTTATGAATCTAAGATGGTTAAATCTATCCAGATTAACGGTACAGCTAATTACCAAAAGCTTGAAAGACCTGTATTTAACAAGATTCAGCAGAAAATGTATGCCGAAGTTATATATGGGTTAAATGTATATACCAATATACAACAAAAAGAACTCTCTAAAGAGAGAAGGATGGAATTGATATCACGTTATAACAAAGCTCAAAATGTATTAAACCAGTGGAAGAAACAGATTGTTGATGATAAGATCAATAGTTTCTTAACCATATTGTTTCCAAATTCATCTATAGCTAGAGATATGTGTAAGATACCAACGTATGAGCCTCATCACAAGGATAGGCACACATTTAGAGAATTAGGCTTAACTCAAGAAAAAATAGCCTATAAACTTATACAAACTGGTGTATTGCCAGACAACTTTTTTAACTTAACT
>Ga0208923_1000367_pt1 | contig 10122 bp, 23 predicted proteins | sample ColrivemetaGS575_FD_187620 | JGI IMG/M metagenome (GOLD analysis project Ga0208923, IMG submission 187620) | Estuarine microbial communities from the Columbia River estuary - Freshwater metaG S.575 (SPAdes) (version 2) | ecosystem: Environmental > Aquatic > Marine > Intertidal zone > Estuary ...
CACCGTATGGCACATCAACCCAACAGGCAACTTCGTGATTGGAGGTCCAGACGGCGACGCTGGCCTTACAGGCAGGAAAATCATTGTAGACACTTACGGTGGGTGGGCGCCACACGGCGGCGGCGCCTTCTCTGGCAAAGACCCAACAAAGGTTGACCGCAGTGGCGCATATGCAGCACGTTGGTTAGCTAAGAATGTTGTAGCTGACGATATGGCAGATTGGTGTCAAGTACAGCTAGCGTATGCAATTGGTGTCAAAGAACCGGTAAGTATATATGTAGACAGCAACGGTCACAACAGAACAATTGAAAAGTTTATTCGTGAGAATATCGACCTAACGCCTAAGGGCATTATTGATCGCTTTGATTTGTTCAACTTTACTGAATACAGTAAAAATTGCGTTTATGGTCACTTTGGTGACAAAAACGTTCCCTGGGAAAAGATTGGCTGGTAAATGGTACTAGACGGTTGGCCAGAATTAGGAGAAATAATGTTTAAATGGTATAAGAAATGGCGTGCAAATAAGATAGCAGACGAAACATTGCGCGAAAAGACAATTGCAAATATTGACGGGGAGCCTTGGGTAAAGGTCGTCGATGTACACTTTGCGGACCCGCAAAAGCCTAGCTCAGGATATATGGAACTTGACTGGAATCAACCCTTTGTTAAAAGTTTGATTGATGCTGGATACAGTGGACGCAAAGACGAAGATGTCGTCGACATGTGGTTTACAGATCTGTGTCGCGGAGTTACTAAAGAAATTCCTGAGTAACATATGAAATGGATTACTAATCTCTTTCGTAAAGCACCTGTACTACAGGATCCGAATGTTGCAGACGCAATAGAAAATGCACTCAAGCGGTTTTGCGCTGAACGAGACAAGGCATGTAATCTCTTTGACGATGATCGTCAAGAAGCGATTGATTGGCTTTATAGTGAATATGGAATTATCTCTGAGGGAGTTTTCCATAAAGCCGTGTACGGAATAGCCATACACAGAATAAAATATAGCTCACATGAATGTGATGAAAAGTTGACTATGTTTAAACTAATGTACGGATAAATGTTCAACATAAGTACGGGATGGACCGACGATTGCGACGAATAACACACACCTTTACACAGTCATATGGCAACTGGGAAGTTACTCCTATGGTTGACGCATTTACTGCGCGAACAGATACATTCGATATTTTAGAAGCTCTTGACATATTAGAGCCAAGCGTATATAGTGATAGAGAATATGAAATAGCGACAGGAATGTTAAATGATATTGGAATTCGATCTATCTGACGCATTGATCGCTGCTCTCACAGAAGCAACGAATTGCTGGTTATGTTTAAATTAATATATGGATAATCAATATGCCATCACCTGTTAATCGCGACATAATGCGAGATCTTGAGAATGAGTTAGTTAACTTGCACTGGGATGATGAGGATGCATTCGAGGACAAGGATTATGATCTTTGCCGACAAATACGTGACGAAATAATGGAACGGCAGACAATGTTGAGATTATATAAAGATCTTTAACAAATTGTCATTTGACAATCATCTCACAATATGCTATTCTAAATATAAATAAGGACGATTAATGACATACATTCTAGTAGACGCGGCAAATATGTTCTTCCGCGCTCGGCACGTAGTACGTGGCGACACCGAGACAAAAGTTGGTATGGCTATGCATATCATTTTCTCAAGTATCAATAAATGCTGGCGTGACCTAAATGGCACACATGTAGTCGTGGCATTTGAGGGTCACAGTTGGCGTAAAGACTTCTACGCTCCGTATAAAGCGCACCGTCGTGAAAAGAGCGCACAGATGAGCCCTGCTGAAGTCGAGGAGGATCGTGCATTTTTTGACGCATTTGATGCCTTCCGTGAATTCCTACATGAAAAGACTAACGTTACAGTATTGCAATCGCAAGGCTGTGAAGCAGACGACTTTATTGCGCGTTGGATTCAAACACACCCAAATGATGATCATGTTATTGTGTCATCAGACAGCGACTTTTATCAGCTTATCAGTGAAAATGTCAAGCAGTATAATGGCGTGACCAACCAACTTATGTCAATTGATTCAATTATTGACGACAAGGGTAAGCCTGTTATTGACAAGAAAACTGGTGAGCCAAAGCAAGTTGGTGATCCAGAGTGGTTGCTATTTGAAAAGTGTGTACGTGGCGACACAAGCGACAACATCTTCAGCGCATACCCTGGTGCTCGCAAAAAAGGCACTAAGAACAAGATTGGTATGCAGGAAGCTTTTGAAGACCGTAACGGCAAAGGATTCAACTGGAATAACTTTATGTTGCAGCGTTGGGTTGACCATGACGGCGAAGAGCATATTGTACGTGATGACTACAAGCGCAATCAGCATTTGATTGACCTTACTGCACAGCCGGACAATATTAAAGCAGTGCTTGATCAAGCTATTGTTGAGGCAGTGCAAGCAGAACATAAACGGCAGGTTGGTGTACACTTGATGCGGTTTTGTGGCGTGAACAACCTTGTTCGTGTTAGTGACATGGCAGATGACCATGCTCGTTATTTAGGGGCTAGCTATGCCAACAAAGCTGAAAGCAGTTGAAGTAATTCCAGACAAGTTTTGGATTACATATAACAATCAGGCTGTGAAAACAGGCACACTATCAAAGCAGCACACCTGTTTTGTGTGGTTAAAGACGGATGGCGATAAGATTGATATGACTGACAGTGATGTTGCTCTAGTATTTGAATTTGAAGGCAAACCTGAACTCAGTAGCTGGCACGACATGCATGTCTTTGGCTATCCTGTTATCAAAATCGAGACATTCAACACACAAGAAAAAGACAACTTGCCTTGCTTTACCAAAACTGTTGGCAGCAGTGTTTTCTTTGCTGCTGGTTATTATGGCATCAACTTTGACAATGGCGGCTGGATGGAAAGCTTTTGTCCTAAACTTGCTACACTGCGCAAGTACGAACATATAGGGCCATTCAAAAGTGAAACTGACATGCAAATCGCTATCAAACGCAAAGGACGAAACAATGACTAAACGACAAAAATGGATATTTTTCTTACAAATTGTAGGAATGAATGTAGGCTTGGCTATGTTTGCATTTGGGATTGTATATTTCTAATGATTGGTATGATAGGTTGGATCATTTTTATGGCTGCGCTAATTGTAATACATATGATTGGACAAGCAGGTCGCAGGAAGTAATTTTTCTCCATTCTAGCTAAATATAGTTAAAGCTAGAGTTAATTGGAGAACGAAATGGCGCGACCAAAACCCCAGGTGTTGTTAGAGCACACAGACAAAAACTTTCGCATCGAGCAAGTGCTTGACGCTGACGCCATTTATGCAGTATTCCATAAAGAGGCGCCGATCAACCTTAAGAGCTATAATGGCTTAGTAGATTCACCTGGCGCAAAATATAAGAAGACCAGTTTCAGTAATCCTGGTCACGCATTTAACTTATGCGAACGTTTGAACACTAAGTTCAAAACAGAAGATTTTAAGGTAGTTAAACTTGTCAACGGCGAGCGAATCCAAGAAGATCCTGACGGAAGAGATTACGGAATGGCTCCGAAACGAGCTTGAAAACTGTGACGATCCTGTAATCAAAGCAACGTTTGGTGCTAGAAATTATAAGAGCAGTGATTACTTCTATCATTCAGACAGCTTGCGACTTCGCTCAGCAGGCTATCATTTACTCAAACAGTATTTTGACTGTGAAGAATTTAAACACAACCGCCCATTCTATACTGGTGAAATCCTCACATTAAGCAAACATCTAAATGCACCATTTTTCATCAATCAAGAAAAAATTGTGCTGTTCAGCAATGAAAATATCGTAATGTGCAAAGTAGCAGGAAGCGTGGCGCTTTGGCTTAATAATTTTTCTTGACCTCCTATGTCCGACAGTGTATTGTATACTAAATATAACACATGCAGAATAACGCGTAACAGGAGAAACAGAAATGAGTGCAGATACAGCTTTTGAACTTTTTGCTAAAGGACTTGTTCCTTGTAAGGAGCGCGTAGATCCTGAAACTCTTCGCAAAGCACGAGAATGGTATAATTTGTTTGCCGGATCTCATGCAGTAACGATGAATGATCGTGATCTTGTGGAGATTTATTCAGGCCTCCATTAACCTACTGAATTATAACAAAAGAAAGCCGGGCTTTGCGCTCGGTTTTTTCTTGACTACCAAAGCGCTTTGCTGTATAAAATAGGAGTAAGTAACGGAGAATGACATGAAATCTTATATTGACAGTTTGTATCAAGATGGCGTAGGTAAAGACGTCACTGGCTACTATTTTGAGCAGCCCTTTATGGGGCAAATCACATCTATGCGTCCCTTAGCTGGTGGCGGATTGCGCGTGTACGTCAAACTTGAAAGCACAATTTACATCAAAGGTGACCCACGTGATTCACTTGCTCTTGATGGTGAAGAAATTTTTAATGGCGGTCGCGGATTAACACGCAACCTTCATGCTTATCTTTAAGGAGGCATTATGTTTGATATTCGTGTAATGTTTGACGGCGAAGTGATCGGGCATATGACTCCTGAGAAGTTTCGCAAAAGCGCCAAATCTAGTTCACAGGCATTCCTAAGCGATGTGGTTGCAGATTTTAATGCAGGATGTGCTGCAAATAACGACAGCACTCGTGTATCAATTGTTTTGAAGGAACAGAAATAATGGCTGACAAAGTATTTCACACTGTTTATATCTTTGGTAGGAACTACGACAAAATGAAGCGTAGTTCTTGCAACTTCCGAACTTATGATAAAGCTGAAGGTTGGGCAGAGTTTTTGAACAGCGAAGAAGAAGATAACAAGCCTGCAAATAGGCGCGTCAAGCATTTTGTCGTACAAATTTTTGAATTAGAGGAGCAAGAATAATGGCTACTATTCCAAGCACAGTTGCAGAGTTCAACGCCGACGTCGTCAAGTTTATGGACGTATCAGGCAATAAAAGCAACTCACAAGAAAAAGTGAAAGCTGCTCATAAATGCGTAACACTGCGTTATCTAGGCCTGTCAGGTGTATCCGATGATGAACTTGAAACATGCGCGATGCATCTTCAAATTGTAACTGAAGGTGCAACTAGGCGTGGCTGGGACTTGTAAAATAGTGCTTGACAACCAAAGCCGCTTGCTGTATAAAGTATGAGTAAGCAACGGAGAACTTGATATGACAGACTATGGTTTTAACCCTGATGTAGAACTTCCCGGCGGCGAGTGGAGGGTTACTTATGCTAGCATGTTTGCCCACCTAACAGGCAGAGAGCGCAACGAGCTTGCGCGTGGTACATACGGCGATATGGCGATTGCCCTTGCCACTGCTAACAGCAAGTACACAGACTTGCGTTTGGAGGAAGTAGTATGAACACTGCGCAAATTATTCTCACCCAGATTAAGCAACTGGACCGCATGGCACTTTTTGCGTGGGGCGCAAAGGACCTTGTCAACACTGGCAAAGGTCTCAAGTTTAAGACGTCCGGTATGGTAAAGTGGAAGGGTTGGGTTGAGATCATCCTCGACGAAGGCCTAGACCTTTACAACATCAAATTTTACAAAATCCGCGGCACCAACGTCAACTACACCTCACAGCTTGAAGGTGTGTTTGTTGAAGACATGGTTCGTTTGATTGACGAGGTGGTAGGCTAATGGCTAAGTTTTGCATTGAAATAGATAGTGACCAAATTGCACAATTCTTGCGCGATGACCTAATTGCTGCCGATGACATTACTCATTTTACACAGGTGGTCGTCGAATGTTTCGGTTGGAAACCACTTGATGCATATGACCGAGAAGGCGACAGCATATTGGATAAGGCAATAAAGAAAGCAATTTCTACTGTTATTGATTGCAAAGAATCATCCGTCTATGATATTAAAGGAGATTGATATGATTAACGCAACAAAAGAGTATTATGCGCAATTGTGTGCTGACCGTCCACTTATGCCAGGCTGGGATGAATTGGATGAAAAACAGCAAGCAAAGGTAGCTAAAGCCGCATACACTATTTTTAATATGGAATGTGAATTGGCAGCTAATTTTATTGCAGCCGCAAAGAAAAAGGTTGACAAGTAAAGCGCACTGTTTTATAGTCCAGTGGTAAACAAAGAGGAAACAAAATGAGCACCCACGCATATATTGGAATTGAGAACGAGGACGCAACTGTGTCCTACATTTACAACCACCACGACGGCTATATTAACGGTCTTGGCAACGAGTTGCTGACAAACTACAATACACCTGAAGCTGCTCGTACGCTCGTAGATGGGGGCGACTGCCGCTTTCCAGGCGACGCCTACTTCGGGCGCCCAGGCGAAGAGTGGGAAAATATTAAACCAAAAATTGAGGTCAATGTTGACGACTTTTTTGACGAAATTGGTAGCATGTACGCCTACCTATTCAGCGCATCAACTAATAGCTGGGTCGTACGACGTCCCCGCAGCGCTGTATGTGTAGGCTTGCGCCGCGCACTTGAAAAAAATCTGTAAACAACAAAATCAGTTGTTGACTTAACCCATGCGATCACGTATCGTGATAAGCATACATACAAACTAAACCAGGACCAGGAGTTATTACATGGCCGAACTAAATGAACAACACAAAGTACGCTTGAGTGAAGCAAAACGATATATTCGTCACGCAAGCGTCAAGCGCAAACGTCCAGTCTTTATCTGGGGACCTCCAGGTGTAGGTAAATCTGACGTTGTCGAGTCCATCGTATCTGATGCGTTGGCTGCTGGCAAAACTGCCAAGCTCTATGACATGCGTTTGAGCATGTGCGAACCTACAGACATTATGGGTATTCCATACTTCGACAGCGTGTCACAAACTATGAAATGGGCTCCGCCTAGCTTGCTGCCTAAGGTAGAAGATTCTAACCTGGATCTTGTTGTTCTTTTCCTAGACGAAATGAACGGTGCAGCACCAGCCGTTCAGGCGGCTGCATACCAGCTTATCCTTAACCGTAAGGTTGGCGAATACACGTTGCCTGACAACGTCGCTGTAGTTGCTGCTGGTAACCGTGACAGTGACAAAGGTGTTACTTATCGTATGCCTAAGCCACTTTCTAACCGTTTCATCCACTTTGATGTCAAAGTACACTTTGATGACTGGGCTGAATGGGCAACGAGCAACGGCGTCTCTGCTGATGTTGTTGGCTACTTGACTGCTCGCAAGGCAGACTTGTACAAGTTCGAGCCTAAGAGCCCTGATCACGCCTTCCCTACACCACGTAGCTGGGTATTTGTATCCGACATCCTTAAGGACTCGGAGGACTTTACAGAGGGTGAAATCACAGACATGGTGATTGGTACAATTGGCCAAGGTACAGCATATTCCTTCGCAGCACACCGTAAAACCTCTGCGCTGTTGCCAGATCCTACACTGATCCTTAAAGGTCAGGTCAAGGAGCTCAAGACTAAAGAGATCTCCGCTATGTACTCGCTAGCTACAAGCTTGGCATACGAGCTCAAGGCTGCAAAGGAAGAAATTGGACGTAGCATTGATGACGCACGTATGCAAGAGTACATCAACAACACAATCGGGTTTTGGATGGAACACTTCGAGCCTGAAATGGTTGTAATGAGCTTCCGGATGATCATCAAGTATGAAATCAAGGTTGACATGCAACGCATTGCGAACTGGAAAGAGTTCTACAAGCGTTACGGTACATTGGTCCGTGCCGCGTAAATAACATGGTGGGGCTCAAAAGGCCCCACTACCTACCTACGGAGTACCACATGATGCCTGATAATGGAAGTAATAATTTAGCAAACGTTCGTATTCTTATGTGGGAAAAACTGTATCCAGGCTATATGTCAGATTTTGAAGAGGTGTTTGGCGACCGCTATCCGGCTGTCAAAAAAGTTTCACGATGGAAGAACAATTGGTACGATAGAACGCCTTATAAAATGCGTGTTGATCCAGTAGCCAACCGGGCTCGGCATTCTACGCGGGTGTTGATACAAGCGACTACTGAACGGATAGGTGTGCATCCTTACTTTTGGGATTTTTGGGTAGAGCCTGCTGAACTTAGTCGGACCGGATATCCTACAGTAAGCTTTTTTAAAGAAGAGCATCTTGTTATGTTTAAGTTGGCTTGGCCATGAGTACTGAACGGTTTGACGATGCCGACCTCATGGAAGTGTTTGGTACGACAGGTGTGTCAATCAAAACTATACACCGTTGGAAAATGACGTGGCGCGAAGATGTAACACGTCGAATTGAAATCAAAAGCTTTACTGATACGATGCGGCTATTAGAGAATAACGGTGTATCTCCATTATTTTATCAATTCAATAGTGTAGTAATGCCCGGGACTGGATCTAATGATAGATTCTTTGTTGTATTTTACAAACCAGAACATGAAGTTTTCTTTAAACTTCACCAGGGTTTGGCTTGACAGTCAAACCCTTTTGCCATATTATATAAGAAATAGACAGTAACAAAGGTACATCATGACTGATAAAGCAAATAAAGATCTAGAAGCACACAAAGGCAAGGAATATATGACCGTGCCTATTGATGATGCTTTGAAGCAAAAGGCATATGAAACCCTTATTAAGGCTCGTATGACTATGCTCTTCAAACATGCATTTTTCGGGCAGCTAGCACTGCGCCTTACCTTGACGCCTGCAGACCGTAAATGGTGCCCTACAGCGGCAACAGACGGTCGTAAGTTCTATTACAACCCTGCATTTATTGCCCAGCTTGACGACAAGGAAAATGTGTTCCTTGTTGCGCATGAACTTGGGCACTGCATTTACGAACACTTTTCACGGCGCGGTGGACGTGATCCTGAGCTATTTAATATTGCAGGCGATTACATCATTAACAACGTTCTTGACATTGAAATGGTTAAGAAGGGCGATTACGCTCGTGTTATTACATATGTCAAGCCTTACCTAGATCACAAGTACGATGGCTGGACAACTGAAGAAGTTTATGACGATCTTCAGCAGCAAAAGGACGCTGGTGGTAAGCCTGAAGAAGATGGTGACTTGATTGACGTACACCTTGACATGACTGGTGGCGGTGCGCCAGGTGAGGGCGATGACGACGGCGTTGAAGTTGAAGGACTTGCTGGCAAGCCAGGACCACTTAGTGAAGAAGAGCGTAAGCAACTAGGCAACGAAATGAAAGACGCTATGATCCAAGCTGCTGCCGCTGCCGCTGGCGGCGCTGGAAGTGTACCTGGTGACATGAAGCGCATGATTAAGGACTTGTTAGAGCCTGAGATGGACTGGCGTGACATTATCCGTGCGCAAGTGCAAAGCTCGTTGAAATCAAACTTCACATTTATGCGTCCAAATCGTAAGGGCTGGCACATGACTGCGATCCTTCCTGGTATGGACCGCGACATGAAGATTGACGTTGCGCTAGCAATTGACACGTCAGGCTCCATTAGCCAAACAATGCTTACAGAGTTTGTGAGCGAGATTGCTGGTATTATGGACCAATACGAAAACTATCGTGTGCGCATTTGGCAGTTTGATACCAATGTTTACGGCTACGATGAGTTTACGTCTGATGACGGTCGCGACATGACTGAGTACGACATTAAAGGCGGTGGCGGCACTGACTTTATGGTCAACTGGACTTATATGGCAGAGAATGAAATTGAGCCCGATCAGTTCATTGTGTTTACAGATGGTATGCCTTACGGTAGCTGGGGTAACCCAGACTATTGTGATACTGTGTTCCTTATCCACACCCAGTACGGACGCCCTGAAGCGCCGTTTGGTCAGAGTGTTTACTATGATTCCAAGAACAAGGGTGGTTTCGGCGGTTAATGAAATGGCTAGAACATAAAGAGTTGAGCGAATCCGACCTAGATTTTTTGGTCGGGTCCGCTATGATTGAAAAGCTTATGCGTAATAAGCTTGTAATAAAATACCATAGCGGTGAAAAAATTGCTACGCCTAGCGAAATGGGACTGCATGAATGTCTTGGTCCATATCACATGCGCCAAGTCGGCGGCGACCGCAAAATTATCGAGATCTTATTTGAACACCCTGGGGACCTCAAGGCAGTTCAAGAGCATCTTACACAATATAAGCTGGGTATCTAATTAACTGCTACGTTTATTAGATAAATAAACGTAACA
>Ga0208923_1000370_pt1 | contig 10091 bp, 12 predicted proteins | sample ColrivemetaGS575_FD_187620 | JGI IMG/M metagenome (GOLD analysis project Ga0208923, IMG submission 187620) | Estuarine microbial communities from the Columbia River estuary - Freshwater metaG S.575 (SPAdes) (version 2) | ecosystem: Environmental > Aquatic > Marine > Intertidal zone > Estuary ...
GTTTTTATTATTAGCCTCTAATTCAAGTAATTTATCATACTTTTTGGTTTCAGCATCAATCTCAGCGTTAATGTTTTCGATTCTTCTTTCAAATACAGCATCTACTAAATCACCTATTGCTTGGTTAAATTGTGATGCTAAATCTAAAATCTCTTCAAAAGATAATTTTAATTCTTCTGTGCTATCTCCGAAATTCATACCAGCCAATACAGCCTCTAATGCGAGTACTTTATTTTTTAACTCAGTTATTGGCAGTCCTAAATCTTCAAATATTTTAATTTTCTCTTTTAGGTAATCTATTTCTGCTTTTGCTATTCTTTTATTTATTTCAAAATTTAATTTTTCCTCTTCTTCTTTCAGTTTTTTTGCATCATTTTTGTATTCAGTTCTTAAAGATATTAGCCTTGTATTTTTTTCATTTTCTAAATCTACAATAGCCTTTATGTTATCTTCTTTTGCTTTTTGTTGTAAATCGTAAAGAGAATCCTCTCCAGACCTTGAAACATCAAACTTATATTTCTGCTCTATTAAAGCTATCTCGCTTTCGTTACCTTGTGCTAATTTAATTTTTTTATCATAGTTTAATTTTAATAATTCTAAATCTAATTCATAATACCTTGAAGATGCTAATATCCTATCTTCCATATTTCTATCTTTATCATCAGATATATTTTTCTCTATCTCCATAAGTCTTTCTTTCCTAAGTATCTCTAAATCTATATCTCCTGTGTCAACCTTTTCTTTTAAATTATTTTTAGTCTTTAATTCAATACCTAATAAATTATTTAATTTCTCCTGTAAATTATTAATTTTTTCTTGGATAGGGATTATATTAGCACGTCTGCCTTCAAATTCAATAAGTGCTTTTTGTAATTTTATCTGCTCTCTATACCAACCAACAGTACCCTCTAAATATTTAGTACCATCTTCTTGAACAGCTATTACTTCTTTCATTTTATCTATATAATCCTGTAACTCTTCTGTTGTCATAGCTTGAAAAGTTTGATGCCTAAACAAAGCCTCATTTAATGTTAAAAAACCGTTTACTTGAGTATCTGCCAACCTAATAGCCTCTTCGACTGCTAATCTATGCTCTTCAACCTTACCTATAAGGTCTGCGTATGAATTTATAGTTTGCTTTATTGTTTTTATAACGCTAAGATTATTTTCTCTTACATATTTCCAAGCTCTTACCAATCTATTACTACTCAATGTTTTTGTAACCTCTTTGATTACTATTGTAAGGTCTTTGTATGTTGTAATTAAATCTGTTGCTGTTTCTATTATATATATAAAAACTCCAGAGATAAGACCTCCACTACCCTCTACGGTTTGTATTAATTCAGTCCAAGAATTAGATAACCTTGCAGTTGCTGCGGCTAAAGTATCTACTCTATCTACGTTTTCTATACCAAACGCAATTTCAACTTGTTTAGCAAACGCAGGTAAAACATCTTTTGTTAATACCTCTCCTTTCTTCATCATTTTATCTAATTCAGCAGTTGAAACTCCCATAGATGTCGCCATTATATCCATAGCACCTGGTAGTCTTTCCCCTAACTGTCGTCTTAATTCCTCTGTTGTTACTTTCCCTTTAGATAACATTTGTTCTAATGCTAAATAAATACCACGAAGTTCATCAGTTTTTAAACCAAGCACACCTGCAGCTTTTGTCATTGTTCCGAATATTTTTTGAGTATCTTTTAACGTAATACCAGATTGTTTTGCTGCAGCTAAAAACTTTATCCATCTCTCAGTAGTCGCTATTAAAGTAGCACCATAATCTTTAGTTATTTGGTTTAGAAATATATTAGATTCTGCTAAATCGTATGAATTTTTTGTAATTCTTTCTAATGCAAAATGTAAACTATCAAAAGTAGTAATTAACTTAACAGAGTTTAGGATAACATTTGCAAATAATTGAACCCCAGCGATTAATCCAAATGCCCTCAATAGAGAGCCAAGCCCTCCTAATATACTCTTATTATTCTTTTTTAATTTTTCTAACTGAGCATTTTGTTTCTTATAAGCCTCTGACAATTCAAGATTAACTTTCTTCAAATTCCGAACTTGTGTAAAAGCACTCTTTTGTGATTTCGATAAATTTTTAAACTTTTGGTCTAAGTCGGCAGAAACTCCTCCTACGCCATTTAAAGACCCTTGTAAAGAAGATACATTTTTACTAAGACCTGTAACAACAGACTTTAACTCCTTTAGAGTTGTTGCTAATTCTCTTATTTCATTTATAGCACCTTGTGCACCTAAATTTATAGACATCTTATTTATTTTTTAATTTTTCATAATTCCTTGACTTTTCTTTTACCAAGTCAAACATATATATCCATTTTGATACAGAGGTAGTCCTTATATCTATTTCTCTTCCAATATCGAGGCTCAACTCCAAAGAGAGAGCATCTTTCGTTAGATTGCTTTCTTTTGCTTCATTATCTTTTTTTCTAAACCTCTGCTCGTAATTTGATTTTAAAATACGCACCTTATTTCTATATCCTTTGATTTTTCTAATAACCATATTAATTTGGTTCTCAATATTTTTATGTTCATCAAATGAATAATCAAAATCATTTAGTAATAAAAGTATTTCTATATCCCCATACTCTTCGTAGTTCTCTAATATCTTTTCTCCACTTTTAATTATAGTTTCCAAGTAAAGTATTTCAATCTGTTTTTCGTAATTTGCTAAAACCTCTCTATTTGCTGTTAATTCTGAGTATTCAGATAATATCGCATTCCAATTCTTCGTGGCTAATTCTTTATCTATTTTAACATTTAATTCGTTCAAGTCATTATACCCTATCGCTAAATAATTTAAGTCCATAGTATCTACAACCTTATAAAAGTTATATATAGGCAATGTATCACAAGATTTATGTAAATGAATATCCATTAAATTAAAATTAAAATTGTTTTTGAGAGGCTTATTAAGTTATTCTTTTATCCGTAGCACTCGGTAGATTAGAATAAACTATATTGTAGTTAGCCTATATTTAAGTCGATACCACCTTGTGGTAGGTAGGTATCAATCAGAGCTTTTCTTACAAAATCGTTCCAAATATCGATTTTTTCTCTATCTGACATATCAAATATACTAATTCCATATTTCTCTACCAACTTTGGAGTATGGTTTTGTTCGTGAGAATATACAAAAAAACCTTGACGCTTGTCAAAAGTTAAAAACATTCCATCGTAAAACTTTCCAGTATCTTTTAAATTGATAGGTGATGTCCTTTGTCCTTTTTGTCTTTTTCTTATTATTGTAGATTCTGCGTAGTCACCTAAACTGCGTAGTGGTCCACTTTTGCTCATACGAGCCTTGTATCTATTAAGCACGTAATTATCATCATTAACTATTTCATTCACTATCGGAATAAAATTATTATGTAATTTTTCTAATGATACTATGTAGTTTTCTAAACTATTCATTTTATTTAAAACCCCCTACTTATTAAATAGGCAGAGGGTTTGAATTTAAAGAAATATTAATTAAGCACTAACCGTAGCAGAGCCTAAAATGTCAGCTCTGTATAATACATCTTCTGAAACTATGATACTATAATTACCACTAATCAAATCAACAGTAACAACGTCTGACGTAGCTAATGCAGCAAGAGTTAAAGTATAATTTCCAGGTGTCGCCTCAGCTAATAAACTTGGAGTAACAGTAGAACCGTTAACTTGAACAAGGAAATCATCTACTAATAGACCCTCTACAACACTTGAGTTGTCAGATGATAATAATACCTCTACTTCGATAGTAGTATCAGCGTCAGCAGGAACTGCTGAAAACGCAATATTAACACCGTTAACAGTAGGTACGTCAGATGGAGTGAACCCTACTAAATCTCTCTCGATAATTCCGTAGTTTAAATCCCATTGTAACCTATCTAAGAATTGCATAGTAACAGATTTTGACTCAGCGTCACCACCTTGAACTTTTGTTTTTCTTATCTCAGCATTAATCTGACCTATCGTTAATCCGATATAATCACCATCAGCGTTTACTCCAAATAACCAACGACCAGAATCGTCAATTAAAATAGCACCTTTAGATTTGAATGATGTTAATTTAGATAATTGTCTATAAAACTCGTGTCCCTCTTCGAACATAAATTTATATTTAGGCAATCCTTGTAAATTCAACCTTTCGACTCCTGCGGCATTTGTACTGAATGTATCTTCTGACGACATATCCTCAAATGAACTTGCCTCAATCAAAGGTATAAGATTTCCGTTTTGCACCTCAGTTTGTAGAAATGCTAAAGTAAAATCAGTTTCTTTAGGAATAACATATCCCTTTTTAGTTAAAATAACGCTTAAAGGAGTTCCGAAAACTTGCAAACAACCAAGTTTACCAGTATTCGCAGTTGACCCACCGCAGTTATTAACTTTATCAATTATTGATATTAATGTACTCATTTTTTAATTTTTTTAAGATTAATTAAATAATCAAAACGCTCTTTAATATCTGTTTCGTAAGACTCACCAACCTTATAAGATTGACCAGCTATTTTAAAAGCAGATATTGCGTTTCCTTTATATATTGTTTTTTTCTTCTTTGCCATTAGTATAGTATTGGTTTTAAACATTGAACATCTCCATAGAATCTAATACTTATATCTAATTTAATAGCATCCCAATAGTCAATAGTTCCGTTTGCTTCACTATCAGCAGAATAATTAGGAAATTTAGTAATAGTCCATCCCTCATTCATTCTATCCGTAATATTCGATGTACTTAATCCGTAAATCAAATTCTCTGTCAAAGGGTTTAAAACTAAATCAAATGTCTTAATATATCTTTGGTCGTTAAACAATTCTTTCCTTACCTCCCTTGTAGCTATTATAAAAGTGCAATCTCTCACGACTCTTCTACCATCCCAAACCTCCGACTTATCACTATCTGGCAATAGCCAAATTAATGGATAAGACTCTTCGTTTTTTAAAGCTATGTATCTATTCAATTCCTTTTCATCTCCCCAATGGAACTTAGGTTTAGCACTTAAATTACCATTTAGTTGAATCTCTGGTATTGTATCAACAATAGCTCTAATTATATGTTCTACAATTCTCATATCCCTAAAGAATTATGATTATAGTAAAACATAAACTCGAAATCTGGATAAGCAGTTTCGTTTAATTCGTTAGACTCTGTTAAAAATCTTAATAAAGAAACATCTACGCCACCTGAACCGTACCAATCATAACCAATAGTACCAAATCCATTTACTACAATCACTGGGGAATTTACAGAAACACATCCTTGATATGATTCTATAAACTGATTGTAAGCCTTAATAAATTTAGGTGTTGCTGATTTGTTAGTAGCGTTCTTAGAGTCGTTTTTAACAACTCCAGTAGTAGCGTATGTTTCATTGTCATCTCTCAAGTATTCAGTAAAAATATAGAAAGCTATTACACTTTGTTTGTCAAACCCTTTTAAACCACTCCAACGCTTAACGTTTCCGTTAATGTTAGTGTAATTTGTACCGTTAACTAAATCTATCCACTTTTGTTCTGAGTTTTCTAAATCAAGTAACGCAACCTGTAATTCATCATAAAGGGTGACACCCAATGCGTTAAGCAATAATTGTCGCTCATACCTTGTAATAAAACTATCTAAATTAGTAATAACAGTTGGACTTCCTACTGGTTCAACAGATAAATCTTTGTTATTTGGAATAAATAAGTTTCCGTGTTCAAAATATGTAGTATCAATTATATTAGCCATTACTTTCTATTTTTTATCTTCCTTTTTGTTAGGACTTTTATTAGATTTTTTTTCTAATGCTTTCGCAACATCTGGACTAACTCTAACTTTTTTACCATTGAAAGTTATCTCAACAGTAGTCTTGTAGAAATTTCCGTTTTTACTTGCCATAATACTATGCTTTTGCTATGGCTGCTTTTGCAACTGCAAAATCTCCAGTAACAAACGCTCCATAATAGTTAGACTTAACTCTATGTACTAATCTTGCCTCAGCTAAGATAGTAACAAAGTTTTTAGTGAAATCATCATTTTCGTATCCAACATCAAATACAAGACCCTCTCTGAATCTAACACCTGATTTAGTGAAATCTCCTACTAAGAAATCTCCCTCAGTAATTCCAGTGTTTGAAACAATAGGAATACCTTTTACAACAGTATTAGAGTTTGTGCTGAAAGGTGGTAATATATAATGACCATCAGTAGCTTTTGCTAAATCCATAGCTGCCACGTCAGATGGGTGCATTAAAATATAATTCGGTTGGAATTGATTAATCATAACTTGGTTAATCGCAACTCTTAAAGCATCAGCGTTGTTAGGCGTTGAAACCTCGTTAGCTTGACCAGTAGCGAAAGTTCCTGCAGCAAAAGCTGTAGCGTTCTCTAAGATACCAGTTAAGTTTTGTCCTGTTCCATCTCCAGATAAAACCTGAGCATCAATAACCAATTTGATTTCTTCCGAAAGTTCTTGGTTAATTTCAGACTCGATTAAATCAACATCGTCTAACATCTCTTTTGAAACTTTGATAAAAGCAGTTACTTTGCGAACTGGCGCACTTGCAAGAGCTAAATCGAAATCAATTTGATTCTTTTTAACACCCTCCGCAGTCATACCTGCAGCACCATCTTTATTCGCTTGTTGAACCCACTCCCAAAGATTAGAAGATATTGTACCAACGTTAACCAACTCTAAAAGGAATGGTTGTCTTTGTACAATTCGAGTTATTCCACTCTCTCTTTCAGCTAAAGGAATTTGAGCTGCAGCAACAATATTGGTAGATACTAACATATCTCCTACTGCTTTAACAGTCATACGAATATTAGACTTACTATCGCCCTCTTTCATTGACTTTAGTGCATCTTTGTTTTCAATTAGTAAATTCTTTACCTGCTCTCTAAAAGATAGGTTTGAATCTCTATTTTGGTTAATCTGAGTTTTTAACCCCTCAATTAAACCAGCTTGGTCTTTTTGTGCGTCAACTAACGTTTTGTTAGTGTCCTCTAAATCTTTAACGGTTTTCTTTAACTCAACAGAGTTATCGTTAATCGCTTTCAAAATTTGTGGGTCAAGGCTTTTAAACCCATCACGCAACTTGTCATCAATTTTTGTACCTATTGAAGATTCAATCTTCGCTATAAGTGCATTAAATTCTTGTTCGTTCATTTTTACGAATTTTTAAAAATTAAAATTTGTTTTATTAATCATACTTACTATATCGAAAGTGCGTGATGCGGCTTTCTCGTTGTGAGTGTCTATACCATTTATTAACTCTAATATAGTCGGCTCACCTTTTATACTCATTGTTGGTGTTATAGGGTTGCTACCATTAGGTACTGCGCTACCCTCTATAACTTTTGCTTCGGTTACAATCCAAAAATAGCCTTGTTCCTCAGCATCTTTTCTATTTATAATCTGGTCGATATACTTATCAAAAAAATCTTTTTCTTTTTCAAAATCTTTATCATCAACTGCTAACTCCATTTTAACGTACCTCATTCCTACTGAGTGGTTGTCAACATATCCTTTTGAATATTGGTCGAACATATAAGGGTTTCTTGATTTTTTTACAGTAGAATCAAAAACTAACGCTTGTGTCGTTCCTTTAACATCAAACCCTAAATCTGATAAATTATAAGTTTTTACAGACGCTACCAAATCCTTACCACTTGAAATTATTTTATCGAACTCTTGCGACTTATGTTCTTGCAAGTGCATAATACGCTTATTCTCTTTTAGTGATTTTGTCCAAATTCCTGGCAAGTGAACGTCACCGTGTGAGTCTAAAATATTTGTAGTATTTATGACAGCTTTTACTTGAATCTCGTCTGGGTTATTAGGGTCGTAGTTATCAGCTTTAGATGTTTCTAAATTAAAAGGTGCTTTACTAAGAACAGGAGAAAACCCTAAACTATCAGCATATTTTATAGTGCTCTTTTTTTGAGTAATAAGAGTTTCTTTATTTTTAACTAAGAAACCAAACAGCTCTTTTTTTGTTTCAAAATTAGGTATTTCAAGTTTCATAATCTTACATTTTAAATTTTACTATAATCTCTGTTCTTTTTTTTATATCTATTTTACTCTTCAATAATTCAATCTCTTCTATGGTTTTTCCTGTTACATCTATCGGTTCTTTATTTAATCTATCGCAAATTAAACTAATTACTTGAATAAATGTTTTCTCCACGTTATTTTTTTATCAATCTATTATCTTTAACCATCTTCATTCTCTTCTCCTTGAGTTTCTTGATTTCTGCTTGTTTCTCCTCCTTGCGTGTTTGTTTCGTTTCCATTTTCAATAGTTTGAATTTCCTCTAATTTAATATTTTTATCAAAACCAGTCATTTCTAAAGCCAACTTCTCAGGAATACCAGTTTTTAACAAGTCATTTAATGCCTTTGCTTTTTTACTAATACCATCATAACGCTCTATTAAAATAAATTGCATAATTGGTAAATGCTCATAACTACCTACAATCTTAAAGTCCGTATCTTTTAATAATTGCTGTAACACCTCTATAAAAGAATTAAGTGTTGATTGCATCTCGTTTTGAACGTATGAAACCATAGATTCTTTAAAGTTATTGTAAGTAGTTTTTTTAGCCTCCAGAGAAATAATATCTTTAGGAATATGTAATGCCGTATAGATGATATTACCATCAACTTTTATAGATTCATCCAAACCTAAATCTCGTAAAGCAACGTGCATAGATTGGTAAGTAACACTTGCACTCGTTACAATTCCTCTTTTTCGATTCCAAGCTAAACCATAACCATTTTGTAGTAAATCCTCAGCTTGTTCCTTATCTTTACCAGCTAATGGAAAGTTATCGTTAGCACCTGTACTTAATATCTCTTTTCCGTTAGTTTTTAGGATAATATTCTTAGCAATTAGCGAATCCTGCGTATTTATAAGCGTTTGTCGTAAACCATCTAATCTTGAGCTTACCTCGTAAAAGTTCTTACTTAAACAATTCGGTAAATCGTAGAAAAATAATAAATCTTTAATTTTTATTTTAAGGTTTTCGCCATCCTTATCGTAAACTATCTCTTCATTCTGAACTGCTTTATCAGCTCTCGCAGATAAGATATGCGATTTGTAGTTTTTTGGATATTCTATTTTATCAGAATCAAGTATGTAAATAGAGTCTATATCCTCTTCTCTATTAAACCCAGCAGGTCTTTTTAAGTACCCGACAGCTTTACCTTGAGCAATCTGTAAAAATTGTAATGACTCTAAAAAGTCGTTTTGTGTTTGGTATAAATTAGGTTTGTCTAATAATTTTTTTAACCAATGGTCTTTTTGCTCTTCACCAGTATTTTTATTAACTATCTTCAACTCAGCTTGTGAGAATAGTTTTGAAACAAAAAGCATTGCTGGTGTTAATATAGGGTGGTTTTGAGCAATTTGTAGATTTGATGCTTTATCATAGTTAACCCAAGATGAACTTCGGTTTATGTATAAATGATTACCAGACTTATCTTTAGTCCAAGTTAAATTTCTTAATTTCTCCCAAATATTCCAAGCCATCAAAATAGTTTTGAGCTAAATTAAGAAAAAAAATGGTATGTTATAATTTATTTGCTAAAAATTTATATGTTTTAATTAAAGCATCGTTAGCCTCTTTGTTGTTATTCAGCCTTTTTTGCAGTCTTTTTGGCTTATTGTCGCCTATAACATACTCAATATAGAACTCGTTTTTTGCGATAATAACAACATACGCCTTTACACCGTTTCTAATACATTTACTTACGCTATCATCCATTTGAGAGTATTTTTTTGATTAAATCTTTAAATTCTTCTAAACTCCATACTAAATAGTAATTAACACCATTTTGTGTTACGATAGACTCCCAATATTTTTGATTATCAGATTGAGAACCACCAAAAACCTTTAATTCTAATGCGAAAAATCTACCTTTATATATGAAAAGTAAGTCAGCAACACCTGGAAATACACCCATCACTTTAAACTTACGAGCCTCACGACCTTTTCGATTCCCACCGTTTGGCACGTGAAAAAGTAAACCTCTTAATTTTGGGTATGTATTATGAAACCATAAATAACATTCTTGTTGGAGTCTATCTTCGC
>Ga0208923_1000377_pt1 | contig 10008 bp, 6 predicted proteins | sample ColrivemetaGS575_FD_187620 | JGI IMG/M metagenome (GOLD analysis project Ga0208923, IMG submission 187620) | Estuarine microbial communities from the Columbia River estuary - Freshwater metaG S.575 (SPAdes) (version 2) | ecosystem: Environmental > Aquatic > Marine > Intertidal zone > Estuary ...
CCCGGATTTTTAATTATTGGGGCAGGCGGGCGCTTCGCAAGAAAAAACAGATTTATTCAAAAAATTAAATCATCAAATCATCAGATTTCCCTCAACAAAATTAAAATATCAAAACATCAATTGTTCTTCACTGCTTCCGCTATGGAGCAAAGGGTGCACAAGTTCAAACCACCCTTACCTGCCTTGCAGCACCACTGCGCATGGCATTTTTTCTTGCATCCGTTACAAGTAGCGACGCACATCTCCGACTCCCAATTGGAAACGGAGCATTTTTCGCCAGCGCAGCAGTCATTCTTCAGCTTGTCCGCTTGGATATCGAGATGGAGCAATCCCAAATTCACGGCGGCCTTGTGAATATCTTTGTGAGATGCAGCATATTCAGCTAACAGGTGCGGATAGCTCCGAGTATTTTCACCGCCCAATGGCTCCAATGTGTCGCCGTCTTCTCCATAACCTTTCCACCTTGCCATCAAAAAATAACAACCTTTTGAATTCTTCTTATGGCCGACGTACTTAAGAACCGACCAGTTATCTTTTGACTGATAATCAACCGGAGCTAAATAAAAATAAAATAATAACAGTGTGAGTGTTGGAGTCATTCAAAAAACATGGGAAAATAGTAACGACAAGAAACGTACGATCGGCTGCTCCTGCTGGGTTTTCTTTGCGACGAGCTTTGGTCTGAGGTTTAACGACTTTCTCTTAAATAAATAAAAAGAAACAACAAAAGTGTGAGTGTTGGATTTATTAAACACATGGGAGAAAGTAACAACGACAACATACGTACGAGCGATTGCTGCTGCTGGGTTTTCTTTGCGACGAGCATTGGTCTGAGTTTTATCGACTTTCTCTGAAGCAAATTAAAAGAAATAATAATAATAGTGTGAGTGTTGGATTCATTAAACACATGGGAGAAAGTAACAACGACAACATACGTACGAGCGATTGCTGCTGCTGGGTTTTCTTTGCGACGAGCTTTGGTCTGAGTTTTATCGACTTTCTCTGAAGCAAATTAAAAGAAATAATAATAGTGTGAGTGTTGGATTCATTAAACACATGGGAGAAAGTAACGACAACAATGGAAAGATTACCAGATCCCAAGCCCAAGGAATCTAAATGTTCTTCATTCCTTCTTCTTTTTTCTTGATTCCTTTTCTCATAAGAACAAGGAGAGTACTCATCTGGCGTTTCCGGAGAACTTGGGTATTCTTGGGGTTTCTTTCTCTTCGTTAAACCATCAGCCTTGCGTTTGCTTTCAATGGTGGTTGATGCTGCTGACTCGATTGCAATCGCCTATTACAGAAATCATGTGTTGTGATGGATAGTATCGTTAGCATAAAACAATAATAAACAAAACTTAACAGCATAAAATATACATACCGGTTTCTTTACCCGTTTGACTTTCTTCCCGTCATCGTCTCGTTTCTCTGCATGTTGGACTGTGTAGTCTCCCAGTTTTAGTTTAATATACTTCCCGTTCTCGTTTCTTGTTTGCGCTTTAGGACGCGATTTCGCTACCTTTATCCCATGAGTTTTAGACCCCGCGTTCTGGATCTGTTTCACGAAATCCCCTTTCTGGTATGAAAAGGTTTGTTCGATACAACCTTTTAATATCAATCCTGGTCTTTCCGATTCAGCTTGGGCAGCATCCACTGACTTTTGGGAATATTTCCAAGAAAACACCATCATGAATTCATCCTCTAAAGTCTTTGCCCATTTCTTGTGTTCATCAAACCAACCGTACTGCACTTTTTGCATTCGATTGATATCTTCCTCGGAAACGTCGGTGAGCTTTTGCCACCAAGATTTTATGTCTGCAAATGTCATAACCCATTCTGGTAAACCACTTAGCCTTGCTGCCTCAATAAAGTGCTTCTTGACTGCAGCAGCACCCCAACCTCGTACTTGCTCTTTCCTTGTTTTTGCTAGTAGAAGCTTGGCTTGAACGATGTCTGTCCGTTGAGCATCTTTTTTGCTCAACAGATTGGCTTTCACATAATCTGCTGTTAACACTTCCTTGGGGATCTCAGCGAAGTGAATCTCAACCTCTTCTTGCTGAAAAGTACCATCTCCCTTTCCCGGTTCTGGAGTACTAGTATTAAAAGCACTGATAAGAGAATCCTCTCGTGATGGTTGTTTTTCGTGACTTACCAATCGTGTTGTAGTACCGGTAGAATTGTTATTTCCGATGCCGCTTTTATCACTACCGCCGGTATCATTAGAAAGCGAATCATGCTCGGAGTCCTGCAAACTTTCATAACTGCCATTATTGATACTAGTTGACCCCATTTTGTTGGATCTTTTGGATAAACGGTCAACGACTATTTTTTATTTCACAAGCATGCTCTTCAGCTCTTCATCAACGCATTGAGCATTGTTTTCCACACGCCCATTATCATTCAGCATTTGTTGTCTCATCGTTTCATCCGTTGGTTATTTTGCCCCCATTTTTTTACAATATTGTATGTAGTAGAGTATAGAGCATCTATAATATTCATTATGTGTATATATGTCTTCTGTGTATACTATGTGTATGTATTACTAATTTTTATAAAAAGCACATCTATTTGAAAACTTATTATGTATGCGCCGTTCAGGGGCTAAGAATACATACATTACGTAAAATAATAATATGTTGTAAGCGGGCCCCCTATTACTTTACATGCAGTGACATGAGTTGTAAGCAGTCCCGCTTACATCGATATTAGGTGTAGTGTAATGTTATCACTTCTGTGTGATATTATCACATCTATGCACGGGGGGGAAGGTATGATGCACCTTTTCACTCGGTGAGGCCCCAAGAGGGGCCCCTCATATGCATATGGCAAATGATTCTCCATCATAGCCACAGTATTATCCAGCAAATAACTGGCATGGAGAAAACACAATCGTCACTTAGAACTGATTGCCCTTGGGTGTCACGAAACATCGATCTAATATACACCATTATTAAACCATATGAGAGCATGGGGCACAGCGACCGAGACTGTGTATACGGTGAAATAACAAAGGGAACTTTTCAAAAAATAATAGATAAGATGAAAATTCATGCGGAGTTTGGTAAAAAATCAACATTCATCGATGTTGGAAGTGGATTGGGAAAACCCTGTCTACATGTTGCTCAAGACCCTGGTGTAAATTTCAGCTTTGGGATAGAGCTTAGTGAGGTCAGATGGAGGTTATGCACCGATGCATTTAACAAAGTAATCCAAGCAGCAGAGAAACAAGCTTCAGACAACCGTATCAACCATAAGTGCTTTTTTGCGTTCGGTGACATCAAGGAAGCTCTTTCGTTTGATCCTTTTACGCATGTTTACATGTACAACCATGGATTTCACCCGATTGAACTCCGCGAAATAGCCAACAAATTCAATAACAGTGTCCACTCACAATTCTTGATCTGCTACTTGAACTCAAATAAGGTCCGGGATTATGGATTCGATGTTGGATGTTCAATCTGCTCCATTAAGACATCGATGGTGGGATCGAGTCGTTGTCATACCGCACATATTTACAAACGTAATGCACAAGTAAAGCCGATTGGTACAACAATTTGCGATCCATTGTATAGATTCGGTGTAATTACTGTAAACAAAGGACTGGAGCACATGGTCGAGTACATGAAACGAGAAGCTGCAAATTGTGTACAGCAGTGCAGGGCCAAAAGGAGTCATCACACTAGTACGGCCAGCACACGTGATCAGTGGCATGCGAGGTTTTCTGCTCTTTCAGAGATAACCAATCATATTGCTACTTATCGTGATCCGAATGTCACTATTTGTGATCTAGGTTGCAGTGGCATTGCTACATGTGATTCGAAGGCTGCTACTTGCGAGCTCAGAGTTATTGATGCCATTGATACTGCTACTTATCGTGATCCGAATGTCACCACTTTTGATCTAGGTTGCAGTGGCATTGCTACTTGTGATTCGAAGGCTGCTGCTTGCGAGCTCAGAGTTATTGATGCCAGTGATATTGCTACTTATCGTGATCAGAGTACCCCGAGTAACACTAGCAAAAAAGGAACAAGATTTACTGACTCTACTCTTGATCCAAGTACTGGGTCACTGATGATGAAAAAAGCAACAAGATTTACCGACTCTACTCTTAATCCAAGTACTGGGTTGCTGAAGATGAGATTGGATAGCAACGTGCACTACATCATCCCGTCAAAATCTACAAATGCTTGCTGTGGCCTTTGTCGATGGGCTTTCTCCAAAGGGCAGTCAAATCGCAACAAAAGGGTTCGAGGAAATTTTGTCGGCGAATGCGATGTATGCCATGTTTCTCTTTGTATGTCTTGCTATAAAGCTTTTCATACGGTAGGACCTCTGGATAAACTAAGATCGGAAGTCTTGCAACAGCAAGAATTATAAGGGGATTGATTAAAATTAGTAATAAATGGTTTACAATTTATCTTGATCTAGAAAATAGTGGTGCGGTTATTTCTTATGATCTAGACATAAATAATATTACTCTTTTTTTAAAAAAAATCTCCATCTGGAAGAAATACGTAACGCTTTTTAAATTGTTTGCCATCATAATCATACTTGTTGATTACATCTGGATCAGGAACCATATAATCAGTAGGTAAATAAAAATGCATACGCAGATAATTTTCGCCTTTAACCCCGGCTCCATCAGGTTTACCCCCTGCATGGACAACATCCGATCGCAGCAACAAGCATTTCCCAAAAGGGATTTGGACAGAAGTTCCATGTCCGGGTCCGCTCCATACAATAATCCAGCTTCCCTTATCAGTCAAAGGAATATGGGCAGTCCAAGGCAACATATCTTTCGATTTTGGAGGAAGCTTTACTAATGGGTAATCTGTATGTGGACGTTGCACTTTGAATTCATCAGTTGAAGTGATAATCAAAGTAATATGAATTTTATCAACATCGATGCCTAAATTCAATTGCCCAAAAAACGATTTGATCATTTTTTGAAATGATGTCGATAAGTCAGCATCTGTTTCATTTCTGCCAAATAAACCGCGATAATTTGATCCAATTTTCAACTGCATTAAGTTAGTTTTAGTAATAACCGCCCAACCTTGTGGTTTGTTTTTCGCGCCTTTAATTTTCCCTCGCCATTGCCCATTGAGTTCAGCGAAACTCTTTTTCAAGTCGTCCGGTATGTCAATCAGATTAATTCTATCGGACATTACTGAATGTAACACAGAGGGCTTACCTGCATCCGGATCGTTCTTCTTCACCCTAAAATAAGATACCCTAACGCTGTGAAGCAACCGCTTGTAACTTTTGTCACTGGTGTCAGCAGGGACATAAAAACCAGCATAAGTTAATGCTTCAGAATACTCAATTTCGTTGCCTGCTTTCTTGCGATCGTTGAAGTAATGTGCAGCCCTGTTGATATTGGGGTCATTAGCAGCCCTTTTATTGTTTTTCCTTGTATAATTTGACATGGTCAGAAAATGTGTAATGTTATCACTTCTGTGTGATATTGTCACATCTGTACTTAAGTGATTAGGTCCTACCGGTAAAGTAGTCTTACATAACGTTTTACGTAGGGTCTTGTACCCCGCGGAAGGTATCATATACGCAGTCTTGTAGAAAGATACGGCTTACGCTAGTATTTTTTTACCTACGAAGCACAGATAAGCGGGCCGCTTACACCATTTAAGCGGGCCCACTTACAACGCATATCACCATGTAAGCGGGCCCGCTTACACCATGTAAGCTGGCCCGCTTACAAAGCATACCGCATATAAGCTGGCCCGCTTACAAAGCATACCGCATGTAAGCGGGCCTGCTTACAACTCATATCACCTTGTATAACGCGGCGGCCTATGATATTAGGCGCTTACAACTCATTTAAGCGTCTAATACGCGATGCTGTAATGAATTATGACAACATAGCAATAAAAAATAATATAATATAAAATAGTAAAATGAGCTTAAACGACCAGTTACAAGATCTTCGCCGTTTCACAAAACAAGCACCTATAAATGTCATATACTGTTCTCGATGCGGCCCATCAAAACTACCAGTAGCTAAAACAAGAAATTGTGATAAGAACTATGATTGGGCTACTGATTTGCAATGCACTTCCTGTTCTCAGCATTGGACAGTTTGTACAGTTTGTCTTAAGAGCAAGAAACAAATGACAACAGATAGGCAAAGGTACAATCATGATTTTCAGAATCACCGTAGCACAGCAGCACCAGGTGATTTTTGCTCGCTTCCTCAGGCACTGGCTTTGCCTGGACGACCAATGATAAATGTTACAGTAGCACCAGGTGATTTTTGCTCGCTTCCTCAAGCACTGGCTTTGCCTGGGCTTCCAATAATCGATTTGAATGGCGAACACAATAACAATTACTTCAGAACGCAGCATAGCTCTGGTTTAGGCAATGCTTATTTAGTAGGGCACTGTCAATTTAAACTGAACAACATCGCTCAAGAGTTGGATGAAGATGAAGTTGTGATGCATCACACGATATCCTCCCTAGTTGCAACATTAACGGTTGGTCAGAAACACATGTTGGCTGAGTCATTAAATAAGACATCCGTTGTTGTTACAAAAAGATGCAAGGCTGAACTCGCATCTGAGAGGATTTGGTTAACGCAAATTCCAACCACCGCTTCTCTCATTCGAAAGTACTATGTCGAGGGAACATATGCAATCCTTCCTAATCTTCCACGGCCAAAAGTGCAGATGCTAGGGGATCATGCATATGTTTCACTAAGAGACTGTGTGGCAGATCTCTTAGCTCATGGCTTTGAATTAGATACAATATCGAAAAATCTTCCTGGTCAAGCGGTGACGAAGATAAGCCAATCGGAAAGGGCCCAACGAATATTACATAATGCAGAGATCTTACATGACGGTACAATTGTGTTGACGTTATACATCATTGAATGGAGTGATGGCTTTGAGCCATCATCATCCATTAAAGGCAACAGGGGATCCTGCTGGATGAAGACGATTACAATATCTCCTCCAGCAAACAAGGTACATACCTTTTGTAACACATATCCCATTGCGTTAAGCCCAGATGATGGAAATCATGAAGAAGTTGAAAGAGCCTTTGCCAAAGAGTTACTGTCTCTGGGATCGGGCGGTAGAAACGATTTCTACCACGGTGGTCTAAAGCGCAACGTAAGAGTGCACCTTGAAATGTTTGCCTCATTGCAAGACCAGCCGGAGCGGCGGAAGGCCAATTATATCATGCTTGGAAAAAGCAGCTACACCGCTCAATGGGGCCTTGCATTAGATTTTTCTGCTGTTGCAATGGGACTTCCGGCATGCAAAAGATGCCTACAGAAATTACTAGCGAATGACGTACAAACATGTGGTGCTTCTCAATGCACTTACTGCGTTAGTTGGGACACGGACGCTTCCAGTGGATTGTTGGACTTCGAACCACCAGATAATTATCCGCAAGATCATATTCCATCATCAGGCAAGTTGTCCCCAAAACGAATAACTTATGAATGGATGATGGCTGCAGTAACAACAGCTCACAATGGAGTTGTTTCTAATGGATGGAAGATTGCGACTATGAGGGCGTATCTGCGTGTGCATGGGTTGAATGAAGAAGCCGTTTCCAGCATCAAAGACTGTGCCATTGCCTGTAAAAAATATTCGCAGATAAAAGCTTTAGCAAGAGATGACCAAAGAAACCCTTCGCTTGTGTTGATTGAAAAGGAAAAGCGGAAACATCCGCATTTGTTCAAGGTGTGGGCGTTTCCTTCTACGTGGCGTCGGGGCGTGGAGCTTCGACAGCATATTGACGTTGCCATGCATTTATTATTTCTTGGTGTGATAAAGACAGTCATGCAGAACATACATGAGTGGATGACAAAGAGAGAAAAAGGTGCACCATTTCTCCGGTATTCCAATGGTATCTTTGAAGCTATCCAGAGTCTAGGCATAAGCTGGTGCCGTTGTCAACCATATAAGTCAGGCAAACTTGGCGGGTGGATATCAGAGAATTATATGGGAGCTGCTAGGCTTTTCAATTGGTTCTACTCCGAAATTGGTAGTGTCGCTTCAGATCCATCTTTCATATTACCTGATGATAAGCCTATACACAAGTGGAGTAAAAAAGAGAACACTAATTGGTTGAAAATTCGTGGATTGAATACTTCTGGCAGTGCGAAAGAGCTGAGCATTCGGGTGTTGGAGTATATAGCCTCAAGCACCGGGCCGCCACCGGTATTAGAGGCGCCAGGAGGGTCGTCAGACAATGTCGTCATTGTCATTTCTGCTTTGTCAGCCATGATAGCCCGATTAATGACAAGAGTCATAACAGATACACATATTAACGATATCAAACGTCATATAAAGCTATTTTTAAGCTTCTATGAACAATTTGATAAGGATAATAGGAAGAGTACTGAGGAAACCCCAAGCTGGATAACCTCGTACAACTTTGTTTGTCTGTTAAACTACCCATCTGTGATACAAGAATTTGGACCTTTGCGTAATCTATGGGAGGGGGGTGGCTTAGGTGAAAAGATACTGCGAGTAGTCAAGCCAAGTTGGAATGGTTTTAGGAAAAATTGGCAGAAAAATAAAATGGATAACGTTCACAGAAAAATGGCGATGATCAAGCTTCGTTCGAAATCTTTGAAACAGGAGCAAGTTCAGCGATTTCTTGATGATGGTGATGATGATGGTGATTATAGTGATGGTGAAGAGGTTGATGACCAGCATGCAGATTCTAGGCTTGATGATGATCAGAAACATATGTTCAAAAAGTATTCTAGCTCCGCTGAAGTGGAAAACATATTTAACAAAAGACAGCCGCTCTCTGTAGTGAAACTCACCGGAGCAAACGATTATTTCTGCATTGTAAAAAACAATGATATGGTAAAGCTGCGGTGTGACGAGTTTAGATGCATGTGCTCTACTGGAGCAGCCTATCACCTGTGGGCTCAGGTAAGCGATGATAGTCAGCGAAAATTTTCGAATCTCACCAATACCATCGAACACTATTGCGTTCTTCTACCAAGGCTTTCGAAACATGGATTACCTGACTGCAATGATGAGCCACTTTATACGTTAATTACTTCTGATTGGAATATCATCCAATCAGATAAAACAATTAGTTCACCAAAAGTTTTGGGGGCTGCCTATGATTAATGTAAACTAAATTTATAGGCTTTTGAAATTTAAGCTAAGTTGGTCGTTTATAATATTTATCAATTTTAAACTGAAGAAAATAACAATCTAAATCTTAAATCACTATAATTCTACTTGAAGCTGATCCCCATAAAGAATTACTAAATCGCGGAATTTATCGACAGCAATTTGCGAGGATTGAAGCAGTTCGTCGATAAGAGGCGTCGGTGGTTGCGGGTGACCAAGAGCGAATAGGACACTATCCCGTTCTCGAATAGTTTCACGCAATTGAGCGATGGCGGCATCCTTTGTTTTCAAGGCCTCGTTTAAATGTGCAACCGCCTTGGTCATTAATTTAAGTGGTCCCAACGCTGCTTTAAGTTTCGCTGTGTCTGCTTTAATTTGTGCAATATCTTCCTCTTTAAGTTTCGCTACTTCTGCTTTAACTTCTGCTTTAAGTTCTTGAAATTCCGCATTCGCATCGTCGGTGTCGTAATCAGCAACAACTGATGGCGACATAGCAATATCTTAATAATAAGTGAATGATATAGAATAAGTACTTTTTTGTAAAATAATGTTTGTACTTTTTAGTACAAGACTAAATGATGCAATAGTGCGCGAACTTGATTAGGCCCAGTCACAGGCCTGCTGCTTATACGGTGCCTCGCACCGCACGCGAGTATTCGGGCCTGCGCCATGCGTTATAACGTCGTGATGCGTTAGAATTGATCACTTAAGTACAGATGTGATAATATCACACAGAAGTGATAACATTACACACTGTTAGAATTGAGGCGCACGCGCGGACCGAGGTCTGTGCCCTATATCAGTCTTTTCTATAATCACAAATGATTATTTTAGCTGCCCCCTCCACCAGGTATCAGTCTTCTCTCTTTTCACACAAGCGGTTAAGG
>Ga0208923_1000382_pt1 | contig 9954 bp, 20 predicted proteins | sample ColrivemetaGS575_FD_187620 | JGI IMG/M metagenome (GOLD analysis project Ga0208923, IMG submission 187620) | Estuarine microbial communities from the Columbia River estuary - Freshwater metaG S.575 (SPAdes) (version 2) | ecosystem: Environmental > Aquatic > Marine > Intertidal zone > Estuary ...
AGCCCGTCCGATAAGCGGTAGGAATAGGGGACCCAAATCACTACTCGGACATGATGATCTCGAGTTCAATTTAAATTGAAATCAAATAAATGTATTTAAATTATTAAACAACAGAGCACCCTTGCGGGTGCTCTGTGTTCCCTTCCCTCCCTCGAGGGTTAGCCTCGGTTCAGGTAGCGTTCGTACGATGAGTCGTCCATCGACTCACCCGTACCGCTGTAGTAGCGGTCATCGTCCCCTTCGCGGGGTTCCTCGGCACTACTGCCTTGTGCGTCCAAGTGTTCCTTCAAGTCCGCATCGCGGTCTGCGGCTTCAATGCAACCAGGGCACAAGCCATCTACGTATTGATCCATGCTAGTGCAGGTGCAGGGGAGGTCTGAGTGATTGACGGTGGTGGTGTTCTTTGCCATGCGTATATTGTAACCTCGGTTGGTGGTGAATGCAACTACATTGCCCAACTAAATTTACTTTATTATTCTTGGGGTCATCGTTTGCATTCACCACCAACCGAGGTTACAATTAACTCATGCTCTGCACCACCTTCACATCCGTCCACCACCTCTTCGCCTCTAACTTTCGTTTCGCTGAATGCCTGCGTTCTCCCCTCAAGACTGAGGTTGTCGATGAGTTCACCATCCGCAACCGTTCCAACTACACTCGCGTAGATGCGGGTAATACTTGGGGTTGGGTTGCCGATCTAGAATGCGGTGGCTTGCGTATCGCTCATGATCGCGGAGATAACTTGGCGTATGTGACGCACCGTTCGCTCGATAGCAGTACGCAAGTGGGTTGCACCTATAGCCCGGACGAACTCCGCAAGATGGCATATACGATGTTGGCTGCGGCTAACAGCATCGACACTCGTGACTCGGAGGCTATGCAGAAACTTCGCCGTCCGGGTGCTACTCCGGTTCGCTGCTCCCGATAACAGTTCAACCCTGGAAGGGAGGGACTGGAAAGAAATGAATAATTTCCAGTCCCCCCCGTTTGCATTCACCACCAACATAAGGTACAATACTCACATGAAGACCACCGCCACAATCATCCGTTACATATGCGTACTAGCCGCACTATCTGCCGCATGTTTCGTAACCTGGACTGCCGTAGATACATCCATGCAAGGATACTTTGATCCGTGGATGGTTGTTGTAAGTCTGCTAGTGTTTGCGACAGTTCCGTTTGCTCACTTTGGTTTGAAATACGCGGAGGCTTCACTGTGAAATACGTTCCGAAAGCATACCTCGAAGGACAAGTTCAGAACATCAACGATGTTCTCCAGACCAACCAGAGAAACAAGTTCTTTCTTCAGCAAGCATATGGTGGGTTTCAGTTGCAGCAGGTTGCACACGTTAATGGTGACTATTCTGTTCGTGGATCAATTTCAATTTCAAACGGATATGTGAGCAAGAGAGAAATGTATAATTACTTGACTGCGTTTCTCACCGGTATGTCAATGCTCCGAAACAATGTCGTAACGATCTAATGAGGTGGTGCTCATAACAACCGAAGAGGATTCGTCCCTGCCCCCCTTCGGGGGGGCTAGGTTGCGTTGGTCTACTATCAGGTTGGGCCAAAGCCCAACCTGATAGTTGTGGATGGGACGGGATGGAATGTGGATAACTTGTGGATAAGAATATTAAATTAATTCGTGCTCCCCCCTTGCTTTCACCACTACGCCCGGTTACAATACCGACATGCACCACGCATCAAACATCGCCTCCCGTTATGTCGCCCTCTACAACAATTCCGTGGATAACTTCCGCGAGCGAGCCGCTAGTGCTACTCTGTTCGACCTGCAAGCCGCCGAGCAATGGTACGCCGATGCCGGATCGTTCGCACAGAGTCTGCCCCGTCATGACTGGTCGTTTGCTACGGCTTGCAGCGTAGTGTCCGCATTCTCGCCTCGTGTGACATGGGCGCAGAATAAGCGCAAGGCAATGGACTACGCGCACGGTATCACCCCGAAGGGATTGAAAGCCCATGTAGCCGCTGCGGATCGCTGCGTGGTGGACGGGTTTGACGGTCTGCGCGGATTAAAGACAAACGCCTTTGCCCGTGCTATTGCAGGGGATGGAAACGCGGTAGTGGTCGATGTTTGGATGTGCCGTGCGGCTCGGCTTGGCAAGGATGCTCCGAATAAGGGCGAGTACAATGCCATCGCTGCAGCGGTGCGGACGGTAGCCGCAGATTACGGTATGACTCCCGCTATTATGCAAGCGATGATCTGGATCGTGGTGAGGGGCAAGGCGCAATAAGCCCAGGTAGCACCTGGAAATGATCCCCACACAACACCACCGGAAACGGTGGTGTTGCTTTATATCTACTATCAGCAATCCCCTTTGGGATTGCTGATAGTTGTGTAGGACGGTATGGACTAGACCGATAACAACAATTTATATAATTCTCTACCCACCTGTTTGCATTGACCACCAACCCAGGTTACAATACACGCATGAAGAACGCCACCACCATCATCTCCGTCCTCCTCATTCCCGCAGACCTCAACACGCCATGCACCATGGTGAACATCCGTAAGGGTGATTGCTCACTGAACGATATGTACGAACACATGAACTGCAACTATGTTGCTCGTATCGAAACCCCCAACAAGAACATGATCCTGTGGGCTGACGAAGAAGGAATGCTCAAGCAGGATCCCAAGACCAATGTTCGCGGAAGCATTCTTGCCGGACAGCAAATCTTTGGAAATGTGATTCTTGCCGGACAAGATTCTCTGTACGGTGTTGATGGGATTCGGTTTGCCGAGATCGAAGGGTTGCTCAAGCGTCTTGATGTTGCCACACAACAAGTGATCACCGAACATCCGATTCTAAATCAATGAGGTGGTGCTCAGGGGGACGGGATTCGTTCCCGTCCCCTACCGCCCTCAAATAAATCTTTCTTTCTGCTTTGCAGTCACAACAAACTAAGGTATAATACTCATATGACAATGATCACCACAAACGTTTCTGAACTTCGCAAACTCCTGTCAGGCGGTCACACCGTTCATGTTGCCTTTACGAAGAAGGATGGTACGGAACGCGAAGCCTACATCACCCGAAACCTTGCTCTTATTCCCGAGCATTATCATCCTAAGAATGTCCGTAAGTTGGATCCGAAATATATCTTTGCATTTGATGTAAAGAAAGAAGATTGGATTTGCTTCCACGAATCACAGTTCATTTCATTGTCTCCATTCTTGGACATGGCAATGAATGGACAGCCAGCATAATTCCATGGGGCTTGATCAGCCCTACAACCGTAATCGTTGCAACGAGAACCGGAAGGTAAGTGATCCTCTTCGAGGTTATGGGCTTACCTAATAACCACCCTTTTTTAAGGGTGGTTATTTTATTATCTACTATCAGCATTTGGACTCCCCCAAATGCTGATAGTTGTGGACGGTATGGACGTGACCAATAATAACAATTTGAAATAAATCAATGCCCGTGCTTGCATTGACCACCAACCTAGGTTACAATGAGTCCATGCCCAACAACGAACCCTACAACACCGTGTCAGACTTCATTGATCTTGACGAACCGACCGAAGCCGAAATGATTGCCGAACTCATGTCCGAGGGCTACACCCAAGCGGAAGCCAAGCGTATGGTTGGAGATGATTTCGAAGAGTACGAACTCGAAGACGAGGATTCAGAATGAGTTACAAGATGACCATTCACATGAAGAAAGCCAGGGCAAGCCCCTTTGAGAAGACCTTTGAAAGACGAGCAGAAAGAATGCTTGCTCTTGTGATGCGTACTCTTGTCAGGATAGACTTTGGTGACAAGGATGTAGGAATCTTTATTGAGAACTGCCCTATGGTTAACATCCCGATGGGATTTCTGAAGTTTGATGACAAAGTTTGGACAGGAAAAGAAATTGCTCAGTTTTGCAAATATATTGATATTTCTTCTGAGTTTGGCGTTACTGTCACCTACCTCGACCCCGAACCTGTTACAATACCAACATGATTCCATCCACCACCAACATCTCAGACCTGATTGAAACCATTCGCAAGTTTGTCGATGAGAATCCGGATTGGATTGAGAACGACAAACACATTGCTAGGCTTGGAGTTGCCTACCACATTCTGACGAGAATCTCTGACCCTGATATGGTCACAGAAGAAGAGTACGAGTTTATCATGGACATTCGCAACATTATCAAGGAACGGAACGCACAATGAGTACGAATCAATTTGAAGGGTTCTTCGAGAACGAAAACCACCCCGCCATGAAGATGGTTGAACCAACACCATCACAAGTCATTGAGACTCTGATGATGCTCTGCGGACAGAATCATGAGTTCTACAAGGATTCGAGCCTTCGCCTTATTCTCTGTGGTGGACTCAGTTATGTCGAAAATTACATCATCAAGATGCGAGATGAAGGACGGGTTCCGGACATTCATGTTGGCTATGCAGCCTTCATGATGCTTCTTTCGGATCGCATGGTAGACTCGTATGACGAGTATGCAGGTGACAAGGAACGCGAACTGTTTCCTCTTGATCTTGACGAGGACGAATAAACACAACAGGGATCGTAGCGCAGTTGGTAGCGCAAATGACTTTTAATCATTTGGTCGTGGGTTCGAGCCCCACCGATCCCACTAAAGGAGACACTATGCAAGTATTCACAATCAAAGCAAACCCGACCGCAAAACTGAAGTGCGACTACTGCCAGCAAACCCTGACCGATACTACTCGCATCAATATTCCAAGTCTGTCGCGAGACATTCCCGCCGTAGAGGGGATTCGTGATGGAAAGAAGCAGGGCGATTCAGCCGTAATGTGCTTTACCTGCTGCTATATGGAACGAAGTTAATAAGGAAACACTATGAAAACTCACACAATTATTATTCTGCCAGATGGCGAAACTTGGAATACAATCGGCGACTGCACCATCATGGTCATAGACGATAAACAATTCAAAGAACTTTGCGAGGATCAAGTCAGGGCATGCGAGATGAAACCTGTTGCAGCACTTTCTTTCAATGATTTGGAAATTAGTTCATAAGGAGACACTATGACAGACCGAGATCATTGTATGGAAGTCGTGAAAGCGTATGACAAAGTGACCATCGTAATGGATTGCATCATGGAGCATTGGTTGGAAGGCAACTGCAATCCACCCAAGGAACTGATCGATCAGTACTTCGAAACTAAAGATGCAGCCCTTCAGGCGTTGTATAATGATTTCGAGAACATCAGATCGAATCAAGTCTTTGCCGAAAGAACTCGTGGTATGAACAGAGAGTTTTATAAAAAAATTGATCAACAATTTGGAGTGACTGAAACTCCCATGTTGTTTAAAGAAGAATGACTTACGGCGCGGTGGCGGAACTGGCATACGCAGCAGACTTAAAATCTGCCGATTGTAAAGTCTTGTGGGTTCGAGTCCCACCCGTGCTATTCATATTCCCGTAACTCAGTTGGATAGAGTAACAGATTTCTAATCTGTAGGTCGTTGGTTCGAATCCAACCGGGAATGTTAAAGGAATTATTTGCAGTCACAACAAAGTAAGGTATAATACGAACATGAAGATCACTAACCTTCCTGAGACCGGATCATTCTATCCCAAGAAAAAAGATTACTACGAGTGGAAACGCCGTGGCTACCATATGATCATTCTTTACAAGAAAGCCGAAGTAAAGAACTCGTTCTACCAAGTAGTAATCATTTTTCCAGGTCTCGAGTTCACCAGAGACTTGAGGAAACATTGGTATATTAGAGCCAGTCTAATGACTGGAGGAGCGCATGGTGTTGAGACAGATCTTGATCCTGAGTCCATCAATTTATTTGATGATTTGTTCAACCACTTTGAAGAGATGTATGGAAAGCCAGAGAAAGTAAACAAATGATTATAAATGTATTTTGTGTTTGACGGTGTTCATAAAACCGTATAGCGGTAACCTATGGTTGCACGGTTGGACACTAGCCGTATGATTAGTGTCTTACAGAAGGGTGGCTGAAATTAGATATAGCGCACACCTTATAAGTGTGAGTATATGGGTGCAATTCCCATCCCTTCTATTTGTTCCTGCCCGTGAGAGTCGTCTGGGTCATACCATCTTAATCTTCTTTAAGGTTAAGATAACATGGGATATGACGCTCCTACACGGGCAGGAACTTTTTTATTAATCTACTATCAGGCGTTCCTCAATGGAACGCCTGATAGTTGTGGATGGGATGGGACGTGACCGATAATAATAATATCAAATATTTGCTCACCCAAACCTTGCAGTCACAACATTTGCGGTTACAATATACACATGAACAGCGACAACTACAATTTCTTATCGTCTGATGTCTCCCTCGTCCCTGCCAAGAACGACACCTTCGTTCCATGGGGTCACTTCGAGGACATCGCAACCATCCTCGCCTCCAAGCAATTCGCTCCCGTCTACATTACGGGTATGTCGGGCAACGGCAAGACCACTATGGTCGAGCAGATCTGTGCGTCTGCCGGACGCGAGATCATTCGCGTCAACATTACTGCCGAGACTGATGAGGACGATCTCATCGGTGGGTTCCGTCTTATCAACGGTGAAACCAAGTTTGTGTTCGGTGGCGTGATTCAAGCCATGCAGCGTGGAGCGGTTCTGCTCTTGGATGAGATCGACCTTGGTTCGGAGCGCATGATGTGCTTGCAGCCTGTGCTTGAAGGCAAGGGCATCTATGTGAAGAAGATCAGTCAGTATGTGCGTCCTGCTGCCGGGTTCAACATTGTTGCGACTGCTAACACCAAGGGCAAGGGCGAGTCTGATCGGTTTGTCGGTACTCGTGTTATGAACGAAGCGTACCTTGATCGGTTCTCGTATTGGTTCGAGCAGGACTACGCGGACAAGACCATCGAAGCCCGTATCATCATTCGCAAGATGGGTGCATTCGGCAAGGTGGACAAGGAGTTTGCTCAGTACCTCACGAAGTGGGCAGAGACAATTCGTCTTGGCTTCAAGGAAGGTGGACTCGATGACATCATCACCACTCGCCGCTTGGAGGAAATCTGCAAGGCATTCGCCATCTTTGGCAACAAGGAGAAGGCAATCAAGTTGACTCTGACGCGATTCGATGCGTCAACCAAGGAGGCGTTCTACAATCTGTACACGAAGATCGACCCAACCATTCTGCCCGTGCCTGAAGGCATGGACAAGCCAATCGCAGGACAGCAGCCCGTTGCTGCTGCACCAATCGCTCCGGATACTAACTACGCAATCAACGCCTAACCGAAAGAGGACACTAACATGCCATATCTCAACAAACGCAATCGTTTCATCGCAGCCGCAAAGCAGTACGCCGAGGATCACAAGAAGGGTAATTACTTCTTCACCAAGGACGAACTCAGGACAGTCGCATCTTCCATCAACATGAAGGGCGCACCTACCTGGGTGCTGAATGAATGCAAGTGTGATGTTCGTACTCTTGCTCACAGCAAGAAGTGTTACGACATGAGTGCTCTGATTCTTCCTGTCACAGTTCCTGTGATGGTTCCGGGTGTTGTGTTGCACCCAGTCTAAATCCGATTGTTGTTACGTGGACACTACCTCTCCCACTCGTTGTGGGGGAGGTTGTTGTCTACTATCAGCAAACCCTCCCGGTTTGCTGATAGTTGTGCAGGACGGTATGGACTGGCTGATAATATTAATATCAAATAATTTGATGGGCATGGGTTGCATTGACCACCAATCCCGGTTACAATATACGCATGAACACATCTCTCTCCATTTTCGCCAAAGCACTCGCGTCTGAGAACCTCTCATTCTCCTTTAACGCCAAGGCTGAGACTGCATCATTCGATGTGAAGTCCCGGCACCTTGTCATGCCCGTTTGGAATGTTTCCGAAACGGTGCAGACCATGTTGATCGCCCATGAGATCAGCCATGCCCTGTGGACTCCATACGAATTGTCCCGCACTCTGCTCGATGAGGCAGAGGCTGAAGGGTACAATGTTGAGAAGTTGCAGCGCATCGCCAACATGATCGAGGATGTTCGCATCGAGAAGTTGATGAAGGTCAAGTTCCCCGGTACTCGCCGTGACTTCTTCCTTGGATACAAGGAGATCAACGATCTCGACCTGTTCAAGTTCAATGAGATGGACTTGACGAAGATCGCCATGATCTACCGCCTCAACATCCACTTCAAGTGGGGCGTTCTTGGTTTCATTGATGTGAATCTTACTGAGGACGAGCAGGAGATCGCGGACATGGTGGACAATGTGGTGACCTTCGAGCAGGTCATGGTTCTTGCCAAGTTCCTGTACGGTTCCCCGGACAGCAAGGGCAAGAAGGTCAATGAAGAGAAGGATAAGATGTTTGGCGAAGGCAATGCCGAAGACGGTGAGTCTGAGGATATGTTCGAGAAGGGACTGCGTGGAACACTCAGCCCCAAGGGTAAGGAGTTCACCTCCAACACGGTTGTGTTGACCGGACTGAAGGATGTGAACGAGCAGATCGTCAGCACCGATCAGTTGTCTGCATCGTTCTTTGAGAAGCAATATGAAACGCATATCATTCGTGAACCTGATCTTGCTTCCTACCGTACCTTCGTCCGTGAGTCTGATGCCTTCGTTCGTCAGTTGGTTGCTCAGTTCGAGCGCAAGAAGGCTGCGGACGAGATTCGCCGCGAACGCCCCAAGCAGACGGGTCAGTTGAATCTTGATCGGTTGCATCAGTACCGTACGCATGACGATATCTTTCTGTCGAAGATCGTCAAGAAAGACGGCAAGAATCACGGGATCGTCTTCATGCTCGACTTCTCCGGTTCAATGTCGCAGACGATTGAACACGCCTACCTTCAGGTGCTTCAGTTGGTTTGGTTCTGTGAGAAGGCAAAGATTCCGTTCGAGGTGTTTGCCTTCACCGATGTTGCAGAATATTATTTAATTCCGCAGGACAAGTGCGAGAAGGACGAGAACGGTTTCCGCAAGTATCGGAATCATGACGAGAACTTAGCCCGTACCTGCAAGAATGCCATGCAATACGGTGATGCTCGACTCATCAACCTTGCTTCGTCACGGGATGATGCAGCCAAGCGTGAACGCCTTCTCTGCATGATCTACGAAACCTATGTTGCCAACAATCGTTCACAGCCAAACCTTCTGCGCCTTGGTGGTACTCCGACTGTCGAATGTGTTGCCGTTGTCTCACAGTTTATGAAGGAGTGGGTTGCTGCTAACAACATTCAGGTTCCGACTCTCATGGTTGTCACGGATGGCGAACCGAACGGGTTTCAGATCAAGGACAGTACGGATACCTGTGGACAGTACAGCGAGGAGTTCAGCAGCGTGACCGTGACCAACGACATTCTCGAAACGGTTTCCCGTATCAAGAAGAGTGATTACTATAGCCTGTCGAATGATGTGATCGGTACGATGCTTGACTCACTTCGTCAGAAGTTGAATACGCGAGTGGTTGGTATGTTCGTGGGTGGTAAGACGCTCAGTCAGGGTGACTTTCAGAAGTTCTGTGTTGTGGAGCAGGAGCGTGTTGAGGCGCAGGAAGCATACCGTACAGGAAAGATCAAACGGGATCGTTGCTCAATCGAACGGGATTCGGAACGGTACCTTGCTGCTACGGAAATGTACAAGAACGAAGGTTGCTTGATTGCTCACAAGGATGCCTTCACCGGATACGATGAGTTCTTCCTCATCAAGACTCCGAAGATCGTCAAGGACGAGGACGCGATTGTGGCTACCGGAGGTTTCACGAAGGTCAAGAACACCTTCATCAAGACGATGGGTAAGCGTGCAGGTAGTCGAGTCTTCCTTTCCCGGTATGTGGACATTGTGTCGGGACAGCCTTTGCGTAAGGGAGCAGATACACTCTATTCAAAGAAGTACCTTGGATAAGGTAATGTAATACAATACAACGCAGACCCCGTACCGGGAAGGAGAGAGCCAGGTACGGGGCTCTGTTATTACATCTACTATCATGTTTCCTCCGAGGAAACATGAT
>Ga0208923_1000390_pt1 | contig 9851 bp, 5 predicted proteins | sample ColrivemetaGS575_FD_187620 | JGI IMG/M metagenome (GOLD analysis project Ga0208923, IMG submission 187620) | Estuarine microbial communities from the Columbia River estuary - Freshwater metaG S.575 (SPAdes) (version 2) | ecosystem: Environmental > Aquatic > Marine > Intertidal zone > Estuary ...
GCGATGAGTGAAGATTGTCTTGCGTGTGATGGTTAGTTAGTTAGTTAGTTAGTTAAAAATTGGGGCGTCAGAAATGGCACCCCTTTTTTTTTATTTAGTATTCAGTTACTCTACCTTTTGTGTCTTTTTCTTTTTGAGCTTTAGCTTTTGAAGCAGGTGTCACTTCGCTCCAGGTTTTAGGAGTTTCTTTACTTATTTTTTTTGTAGGTCTAAAAGTGTTTTCACCTTCGCTATAATCTTTGTTTCCCTCCGGTGTTCTCCATTCTTCTTCAAACCAACGTTTTAAATTTTTAAACGGAGAGGGCTTCATTTTAAATGCCATACTATTTAGATTTATTTCCCCAGTTAGCAGCGCCAACTTTTCTACATTTAACTAAAGCCCCACTAGCATAAGCTGATGGCCATTTTTTATATCTGCTCTTTACCTTACTGTAACAAGCGTCTTTCTTTTTAGCAGGAGAGTCTTCGGATCCTATTTTATATCCATTATTTCCTTTTATCCCTAGCCCTTGAGGACCCATTCCTTTTGTTCTTTTCATTTCCACATGTTCGTTATGTTTTCGTATTCAGTTTTTGCGTTAAAGCAGGGGCAAGACTTACTAGCAAATTCATTATGCCCGTGTATTGTAATTTCAGGATTAGAAATTTTAAAAAATTCTAACATATCCACCAAAGCTTCCTTCTGCTCTTCAGTCCTCGTATCTTTAGCTTTAAAGTTTACTTTGTCAATTCCTCCGACATATGCTATACCTATTGAGTCTTTGTTTTGACCTTTAGTATGAGCGCCTTGAATTTCTACAGGTCTTCCTTCGTGCACTGTGCCGTCTAAATAAACTAAATAATGATAGCCAATATCAGACCAGCCACGGTCTAAATGCCATCGCTTAACATCTTCCACTGTAGTATGTCTACCTTCGGGAGTTGCAGTGCAGTGTACAATAACTTTATTTATTTTTCTCATTATCTTGTTTTAACTTAACCCACTTTGTTACCGTGTATCCTATTGTTACTACAAGTAAAAATATTTTTAACCAATCTTCTATTTGTGTAAATGTGGTTACTCCTAAGGTGCTTCCGTTAATAGCGTATAATTTAATCTCGCTGATGCTCATTGTTTATTTATTTAGTATGGATCTTTTTAAAATCTCTAAGTCTAGAGAGTCTTTTGTTTTTTTATTTTTCTTTCTTGTAGCGGCTCCTTTTTTGCCAGAGGCTCTTCTTTTCATAAGGGCGTCGTATTCTTCTTGTGCTATTTCTTGAGCAGTCATTTTTGATAATCTTAATTTTTCTGCTTCTTTCTTTTCTTTAGCCTTTTGATCCCTAGTAGCTTTTGCTTTAGTTTTACCCTCTGCCTTTTTTTGAGCACTTTCTGCTTCAGCATTTTGATCAACGATACCTAGTTCCCATCCTTGCCACCCTAAAGCAGAAGCAACACGTTGCCAGGTTTCTAAATCAGAATTCATAGCGTTTTGCATATTCTGTGCTTTAATAATAAGTCGATCTAACGGAATATTAGTTATTGCCGTGGTACCCCTAGCTCCAGCCATCAAAGCTGGATTGTTTAAAGCTAATCCTCGATTTTTTATTTCCCACATGTTATAGTCAAAAGCAGACCCTGCTTGACGAAGTTTAGTAAGTTTAGATGAAATAGGAGGGGAAACCTGCAAAGTCTGGTAAGCAAGCTCACTGTACATAGGCCTTTGTCTTTTAGACTTTTCATATGCTTTAATAACTAGGTTTTTAGCCATAGCTAATGCAGCCCCGCCAATACCACCGCCTCCTCTAAGAACACTGTCTAAAGAGCTATTTGCCATTTCAAATGCTTTCTTTTTATTGTTATCCGCTTTTGCTTGGGTTTTTGCTTCGTCATCATCATCATCATCGAAGAGCATTGAAAATAATCCTTTTTGCAAAAATGAGAAATATAAATTCTGAACAAAGCCATAATACAATATTTTTGATATATTGGTTTTAGGGTCTCCTCTTCCGTTAGATAAATCCAATGCAGCTTTTTTAGTTAGCCTAGCATACTGAGCAGGCGTGTTTGCAAACGCCAAAAATAACCTACCTAAGTTACTAGCTTGCTGCATACTAATTTTATCTGTTCTTGATGATTGCTGGTTATCTTCTGAAATTTCCATAAAGTCAGCCATAGCTTTTTCTTTAGCCTGTTCTTCTGTATATAGCTTATTGCCATCGGCGTCAGTTTCTTTAGAATAAGATTTGAATCTATTTCTAAAAAATGTAGCGCCCCCAGAAGCAATAGCAAAACTATCTCCGTATTGTGTTAATACAAAACCTTTCTGACCAAGTAAACCAATAAACGCGGTTACTTTATTTTTAGACTTTGCAGCTTCAGCTAATTCAGATTCTGTTACATTTATTTTTAATCCACTTCTACGATTTTTTAAATAATCAGAGTTTAATAAATCTACTACATCTCTCCAGTATTGCGGTTGATTTGCAAACGCTTGAGCGGCTTTAAGCGGATTGTTATCACTCCAGTTTATAAAGTTTACGTTAGATAGTTGCTGTAACACTGCAGACTTTGTGTTTAAAGCCATAATAGCAGCCACAGATCCATTTAAGTAGTCTAACAAAGCATTTTCTATACGGCTGTTGTTTTGAGTCCTGTTGCGGCCTGTTTTCATACGCTGAAGCATGTTATTCAATGCCTCTATATATTTAGGACCAAAAGCAGCTTCTAGTTTTGCTTTGTTTTCTGGAGAAAACATTTTGTCTACATTCTCTTGCCAGGTTTTTAAATGAAATTCTCTTCTAGTGTTTTCTAGGTTTTGTTGTATATCATAAGATATATTACCACCTTGCCAATTATTTCCAGGCTCTGGATACTTACCTTGTAATAAACCGCGTAATTTTAAAGCATACATTGCTAAAGGCGGATTTTTCATTACCTTATTTTTAATTTTAGCAATGTCTTTTTCATTTAAGCCAGGTATATCCATTTGTTGATTATCCCACAGCCAAATACGTATAGCATCTTCGTTAGTGAATCCATCAATAGCTTCCTTACCTAGCTCTTTAGACAAGCTCGTGGACCCTAGCTCTTTATTTATTTGCTTCTTTAAAGCTCTAAATTCTGCAGCGGTGTTTAAGCGTTCACGAGTTATTGCATGCTCTGCTTTAGCAAATGGAGTTAAAATAGTTTGTTTAATAAAATCTAAGTCAGTATCCCCTTGTTTACCTTTACCAACTAGTGGGTACATTAACCCTAAAAAATCTTCGTGGCTGTATGGAACAAATAAAGCTCCTTTTTTATCTTTACCTAATTTTATGCCTCTAACCCTAGATATTACTTCATTTGCCGGTATACCTGAAACGTCTTGAATCATTCTATTAACTTCAGCGTCAATTTTATTACTTTCTTTGGTATTCTGTTCTTGAAAATTCAAATCATTTAAGACATCTTTAATATTAGCTGGGTCGCTAAGCGATATAGTAGATTTGTTAATATCTCCTGTTAAGCTAGGGAATACCCTAAGTGATGCAGTATACCTGTCTTGGCCATCTATTTTAGATGATCTGGTCCATCTTGCATACAATTGAACCGGGCTAGCTAATCTTGGAGTGTTAAGCTTATTTACATCTTCACCAAGGTGAAATAAACCTTTGTTGCCCAAGTCCATGTAATACACATCTTTACCGTTATACAGTGCATTAATTATGGATTCATTAGAATCTACCGTTACATTCAACTTAGCTTGTTCTCCGTTTTCTACTAGATATTCAAATACAGCTTTTTGAGCAACTAGCCTTCCATTAATTACTTCTGCATATAGATTTTTCTCTTTTGCAAATTTAAGCCCTTCTTCTTGGAATGCGATTACTTTGGCGGCATAATCCTTGCTAGATAATACTTCTTTTAAATCTTTTACGCCAGCAGCGTCATCTAATCCTTTTCTTGAAAAAGATACAGTACCATCACCTGCTATTCTAGCTGTAAAACTGCTCATTTGAGCTACATCATTAAGTTTTAGCTCAATTGGTATTTTATTTTTTCCTATGCTTAATATGATGTCACCTCCGGTTTTTTGTTGTTTACCAATCATAGACACGCTAACATCTTTTGCTTTAGAAGCTTTTATTACTTTCTTAATATAGTTTTCATAAGCTAAGCCTTTATTACGCGCTTTTGCATCAGCAAATAATCCGTTTTCCCAAAGTCTATTATCAAAATAGTTTTTAACAAGATCTGCAACATCTTGATCTTTGAGAGATCCAAGATATGTATCCATTGCTTCCTGCCCTTGATCTGCTAATATATTTAATGCTTTGTTATGAATAGGAGCTATTTTAGGTTGCTTCATAGATTTTTCAGAAAACTTAATAAGCCCTCTGTCAATATCACTAGCAATAGTTATAGCTGCGTTGTCGGATAGTATTTTGCCTAATAATTCTGCTCTGTCTTCAAATAACTGCGTTAACGGTCCATTTTCTAATAAATCATTTTGAAATACTTCTAAAGCAGTTTCAGAAGCAATCTGTCTGGCTACTGCGTCTTCTGGGTTTTGTTTTTTCTTTTGTCTTAAAGCACCATCTTGAAAGTGGTAATCTACAAATTCATTAACACCTATTACACTATTTATATTAGGATTTCTTTTTATAAACTCTGGACCAGATGTTAATCCACGACCAGCAGCATTGTCTCTATCAATTTTAAGCTTTTTACCGTTTTCATCAACCCACTCGTATTTAAAAATACCGTTTTTATTAATTTTCCTAGGAGGCATCCACTGCCCTTTTACTCTCTTAAGTATACCTTTTCTAAACAAAGGATGTCTAGCTAAATAAGTAGTAGTATAGTTGTTTAGCAACGTAGCCTTAAAGTCCGTTAGGAAGCCCTCGTAGCCTCCTTTGTATTCATTAATAAACTTCTTAGTCGGTTTATAAAAAGCGTCTGAAATGTCCATTTTAAGCTCCGCAATAAACGGGCTTATAGTTCTGTTTTGAGATACTTTTTGATCGTAAAGCTGTACATTTCTTTTTATACGTTCAGACGTTTCCTCCTGTAAAGCTTCTTGATATGTTTTATTTCCATCTACTTTTTGATCAACAGGTAATGATTCTAAAAACGTAGGCTTTTTATTTAAGTCTAATTCTTGCTGTGCTAATAATTCTTCTGCATCTAAAGAATCTTCAGCGGTTTCATCAGCTGCTAGTTCAGCTATAGAGCCTGTTTCACCTGCAGCAACATCTATTGATTTGCCTGTAATTCCTGATTCTTTTTTATATTTATTAAGAACATCCCCTTTTCTAAATGCAAGTTGAGAATTTATAAAACCAATTAAGCTGTTATTTTCTTCAGGGTTAAATCGCATGATTGTACCTGTGATACCATCCTTAACGTCGTCTATAAAATCTTGTTTTGATTTACCATAAACAGAATCACCCTCAATGCCTCTCATTATTAAAGCATCTATTGCTGTACCGTTTACTATTTCATTATAAGCGTTAAACAAAGCGCCAGTGTCCCACTCTGCTTTGGTTATAGTGTAATTACCATCTGCGTCCTTAGGTCCTACTAAATTGTCTACTTTGTCATTAAGTTTTTTCTGCTCAGGAGTGATTTTAGTTGATTCTTTAACCTCAACGCCTTCTAGCGTTCCTTTTTGAGAAAACTCTTTAAATGCCTTGTTAAATTTTCCCTTATCAAAGCTTCTGTTATAATCTCTAATAAAATCAAATGTAGCTTTTCCGTCTGCTAAATCAATATTACCGGCTGCTCCAGGTATTGTTTGAAGGAATCTTCTTATAAAGTCTCGAACCTGGGTCATAAATCCAGCATTGTAAACCAAATCACCGTCAGCTAAAGCTTCAGACATTAAAGTTAAAGCCTCTTCAAAAGCATTAGACTCTAATTTAGTTTTTGCATCAGCAGCAGATTTCACAATAGCTTCATAAGCTTTTTGATCAATAAAACCTTTGTCTAAATATTCTTTAGCTTTAGCTAACTTCGCTTCATTTGCAGTAATCTGCTCTGCAGCTTTAGCTTTGTAAGCGTTTAAGTTACCTAAAACATTTGACGCATCTCCTTTTATTGTTTTTCCTAATTGGGATTCTACAAATGCCATCAAATCAGCACCGATTTGTTTAGCTCCTTCTGAGTTACTGTTCACAGCAGATAATATAATCTTATGAAGTAATTCGTGACGAGCTGTTGTAGTAACTCCAGCCTTTTTAGCGGCCGCTTTGTTTACAACAATGCTTCCGTCCTCTGCAATAAACACACCAAATGTTGTTGTAGAACCGCTATTAATTTGTTCTTCGCTATATTTTTGGGTTCCGTCAGCGTTTTTTATTGACTTTAATTGATCTACAAATTCTTGATCTGTTTCAGTAGCTATAAGATTTCCGCTCATTCCAGATTTTTTAAGAAGCTTTTTAGCTTTTATTACATCTGTTTCTGTGTCAGCTATTATTTGAAGCTTACCATTGATTGTTGCTATTGCTTTTTTAGCATTTTGAGCTAAGTCAGGGTCAACGCCCTGTATAGAAGCTTCCAGTCTTTTTTTATCTAAAAGAAGATCAAATATTTCTTTTTTAGATTGCTCAGAAAAGTTTTTAGGAATTGAAAAACCTGTGTTTCTAGCGTCATTTAAGTCATTGATAGCAGCGTCATACTCTTCTTGACTAAGGTTGTTTGTAGTTAATTTATTTTTTAAATTTTGTTCTGCGTTTTCAAAAAACTTGTTTACAGTGTTTAAATTAGATTTTAAATCAAATCTAGTAGCAATATCTCTTGCTGTGTTTCGTAATTCAGTCACTGATTGTCTAGCCACAGCTGCACCTCCCGGTATTACAGCCCCTACAATAAATCCAGCTTTACCTTCTTCGAATGCATCTGCTAATTTTACGTAGCTTCCAATGCCCTCATTAAGCTGTGTTCCCGTACTCATCTGACTAAGAACACCTTGAGCAGTCTCAGTACCGAATTCAGTTAAACCGCCTTTTGCCATTCTTTTTCCAGTGGCGATTGCATTGCCAACGACCTTCTTAACTTCTCCTCTGTATAAAGAGCCTAAAGCACTTTTAAAATCTTTCCCAAGGCCAGCGGCTCTTGTTGCGTTTTTAACTATTTTTAGAGCACCTATTTTTTCAAGACCTGCAGACGCAAGAGCAAACCCAGCGGCTTCTCCTTTATCAGCATATTTACCTTCCCTTAAAGCCTCTAACATTAAAGCTTTCCTTTCTTCTTCTGGTAATTCGTCAAACTTTTCTACATCTCGTCTTAATCCTTCTTCTAAAGCCGTGTAATAATTAGACCCATATTCTTGTAAAAATATACCTGCAAAACCTAATCCTGATACAACCGGATTTCCTGTAACAGCACCCGCAGCACCCAGCGCTAACTGAGGTGTCGCCTCTCCAAGAGTTCTAACTATATCTGTAAAATTTATTCCGTCTGATAAGTCTGCTTTATTGAATAAGCCTTGATACTTTTGTGTATCGCTAATGCTTTCTAGCGATTCTAAAGTCTTTTCCTCAAAAACTTTTATTTTATCCTTAAGAAAGGAAATATGCTCTTTTACCGTTCCCTTTTTAGCTCCAGTGGTATAACCTTCTTTAACATTATACCTGCCTCCAAAATAAGAAGTAGAATCCTCGGCGGTTTCGCCAGAGTCTAGTTTATCTTGTAAAGACTTTAATTCTTTAGAGTAATTTTCAAGGCCAGATTGTTCTGCGCTCAAAAAGGATTGCTTAACGCCTTGGCTTATGTTTAAGCCTCCAGAAACAAGGCTTTCCCAAAAGTCAGGAATATAATCAGGCATTACTTTTTTAGCTAAATCTATACCAGATAGAAAGTTACTATCATATCTTCCGAAAGCTCTACTTTTTTCTTCAGCAACCTGTCCAGCAACAGTAGACAGCTCCTCTACGGTGTTTTTATATATAGGTGAGTTAACAACAGGATTAAGTACAAGCTCTTTATACTTTTGTTTATATTCTTGCTCCGCTAAACCAAGCTCTTCTGGGTTAGTAGTGTCGTACTTTTCTTGTAAGTCTTCTAAAAAACTGTCTAAAGAAGGCTTCTGCTGCTCGGCATATTTGTTTATTTCTATCTGCAATACAGGATCACTTTGCATAGTATTAAGTATGCCTGCTTCTAAAGCTGTATCAAATTCTTTTTGATTATCAAACTCGCTAAAATCTGTAGGTAAATTATCTGTAAAAAGCTTTTTAGCGTCTTCGGTAGGTTTAACATCATAAGAGTCTGTTTCTCTATTGTAAACTTTTTTTGTTAACTTAGGCGGCTGCACCCACTTATCTGCATATTTTTTACGGACCTCAGGAGACATAGTAGCTAAGGCTTCCCATTTACCTGTACCGTTTAATATATCGTTATAAGAATTTTTATATTCTTCTAATTGAGTTTTGTAGGGCTTTTCTTTAAATCCAGCTTGCCCTTTTTCATCAAGGTAGCTTCCGTAAACCGAGGAACCATTGGCCGAGTTGGATACCATATCTGGTGCTTGATTTACTGACGGAGCAGTCGCACCCTGTACACCGTCTTTTTGCTTTTTTGGCGTTTCTTCTTCGGATACAGTAATCCCGTTTAATTCCATTAGCTTTTCTAAAGTAATGTTATTACTTTCAGCTAGCGCTCTTAGTTTGGCTTCGTCCGCGGAGGTCCCGTCTTTAAATTTATAATCTGGCATGTTGTTTATTTAATTTTATTATTATTCTGTAAATAAAAGATTATCGTAGGCATCGGGATCTTGATTAGGTAGTGGTGGAGTAACAAGCTCAAGAGGCTCTGTTTGGGTTTGTGAGTTTCTGTTTTTCCATTTCGTATACCCTTCAACATCACCTATTTTAGAATAGCCGTCAGCTGTTGTCATTATATATCTTTGGTCTTCACCTTTTCCAACAATTTCGTAATTTGCTATTACACGATCTTTATTTTGTTTTTTAGATGCTTTAGCTTCAAGTTTTTGTTGTGCTCTGTCATAAGAGCCCTGGGCAACCTCTTTCATAGAATTAACAACAACGTCAACCACCTCAGGTATTGAAGAAGCGGGGTTATCTTCGTTAACTTCCATGGTTAAGCTTAGTTCACCTAGAAGATCGTCATCAACAATTGACATCATAGCAGAAGGGTCTTTAGAAAACTGAGCAGTAAGATTGTTTCGTAATAGATCTTCATTAGCTTGGCTCATCTGAACACCTCCGTTATAATAGTTTTCGTTTTGCTTAAGTAAGTTGTTTGCTAAAGGATAGGCTTTTAATGGAGGATCTTTAAAATCATTAAATAGTAAGTTCTCTCCATTGTCGTTAAATATAACTTGCCCATCTGCTCCTATCCCAAACACTGCTTGGTTTGTGTAAATATCAGCAGCTTTCTTATTAGCTTTAATGTCTCCGTTAGATATTCTACCACTTTGAAAATCATCTAAGTATTCTGTTTTTCTAGTTTTATATGCTTTTAATTGATCCGCTAAAGTACTAAAAGATCTCTGAACAGTGCTCAGTTGGTCTTTTAGCTCTAAATAAACCTCGCTGCCAGGCTTAACCCTAGCTAGTTGATTTGAAATTTCTACATAGCGGTTTTTCTCCATAGACAAAAATTTTGTCACAGTAGATTCTTCTTCTGCGTTTAAGCCTAGTAAATCAACATCGGAATTTAAAGCATCTACATAGCTGCCAACTTGTCTGTCAATTGCTGCGTTCTCTTTTTTTCTGCGAAGTTTGTTAGCTTGCAACTGCTCAAACATAGGTTGCAAAGATTTTATACTTTGGCCTACGGCTGCGCCTGCATCAACAAACTTTCTGCTTGCTATACCTGCTCCTTTTATTAACGCTTCATTTACTGCCATTTTATTGTTTTTTAT
>Ga0208923_1000404_pt1 | contig 9647 bp, 5 predicted proteins | sample ColrivemetaGS575_FD_187620 | JGI IMG/M metagenome (GOLD analysis project Ga0208923, IMG submission 187620) | Estuarine microbial communities from the Columbia River estuary - Freshwater metaG S.575 (SPAdes) (version 2) | ecosystem: Environmental > Aquatic > Marine > Intertidal zone > Estuary ...
CGTAATATTACGAATTCATCTTCCTTCAGCGCAGAAATTAATCTCCGGGTCGGACTTATAGGAGGGAGGAATGATCCTGTTCCCCTCGAGATTAGTTGGATAGGGCCCCCAGCCTTGGGCATTTTCATGCTTCACTTTCGTGACGACTTGCTGACTGCCTCCCAAGCGAATCTGATACATTTTCTCCGTGACGCCCAATATTTCTGCAGTACACCCAACATGGGTACCACCAGTAACGGTGATAATTGTTCCAATAGGCATCAAACCCCCTGGGAAGCCCAGGAGGTTAAAAGGAAATGACGGTTCAAGCGAATCCATTGATCCGAAATAATACACCATGAATCTCCAATATTAATATTAGAGCGAAAAACTAACGCTACCATACTAATGTTTGGGGATCCATCAGGCGGGGATGCCTCTAAGAGAGCGAGTATTCTAAAGAGATTTACTTTTGTACTGTACGGAGTGCGTACGTAACTCGATAATGGTATAGTGATAAGCGGGACCGCTTTCATCGTACAGAAATGCGTGTAAGCGGACCCACTTACCGCTTAAATGGTACAGATATGCTTGTAAGCGGACCCACCTCTGGTTCACCTCTGGTTCATACTCTCTATAAATAATATATTATGAGTCCACCCCATCAGGCTAAACCACCCCGTCAGGCTAAACGTTGGCTCTTCAAACTAAATAATTACAGTGATGAAGAGCACACTACAACAGTTGAATGGTGTAGGGGTAACTCGAGGTATTCCATTGTCGCTTGCGAAACTGGTGAAGAAGGCACCCCTAATTTGCAAGGTTATATTACCGGGACAAAGTCATGGTCTTCCCGCGCTTTGAAAAACGCCCTTGGAGATCGGTTCGACTTTACAATCGAGAATCGTTGCGAAGGCGACATCTACAATGATTGCTCTAAAGTGGGATCCTTTGTCGAAAGCGGGAAGCAAGGTGCTCCAGGCCACCGTAGCGATTTGGATAAAGCCTCAAATATTAACAAGAAAGCGAAATCAATTCCTACCACTTCGAGTAATGAAGATCTTAATTGTCTTGGGTTATCCCTGCCTTCTGAATGTGGTGAGGATCGATTCAGACTAATTGATGGATTTCAAACTGAAATTCTTGAAGAAATCAATAAAAACATTGTGGAAATGAAGAGGAAGAAAAAATTTCAACCAATACAAAATACAGGTGGCTCCTTGATGCAATTAAAATTTGAGATGAACTTTTTCTCATTGTTTGGGGCCACCAACAATAACAATCAACGCAACCTGCTGAATGATAGATTTCGAGAAGAGGTCCTTTCGCACGTAAAAATCAATCTCGGAGATGTGAAAATTAACTATGACCTGGTAATGGCAACTGCTATTTACACCAAAAATGGAGTTATGAAACAGCAACAGCCTCCGCATATGGATTACTCTAACGAAAGAATTTTTTTTTCTTTGGAGACGACTAGGACAGGAAACAATAGGAAGTTTCGAGAACATAACGCCATTCCTTGGACTGGCCACATGCCAATCACAGAGAATGGAAGGTACTTGTTTTTGTGGAACGGCCCTGGTAAGGTAATTCCTTTTTTAATTCCATATGGTAAGATGCTATTAATACGGGGAGACGTGGTTCATGCTGGTGGTTTACCTGAAGGAGAACACAAGGGGAAAGAATACGATGGCCTTCATCTTTATTTGCCAAACAACTCTCTTGATATTAATCAAGAGTTTGTAAGCACTAAAGATCACTCAGGCATGCCATTAAAAAATAATTATAAATTTTAGGTCTTTATATAATCAACATTAAATTAGCTATTGAATAATTAAATCAGGAGTGAAACTGTTTTACATAATAAAGCATTAGGATGAAAATTTTCGTAACATAGCAAAAGGAGAGCAGATAACAAGTGCTCTTTCGCAAACTCGAGATCCCCCGTCTCATTCACATACGATTCCATCTTTCCTGTTTCGGTGTACGTGCAGCCTTAGAAAAGGATTCCAATCCGTTGAGACGCCGTTGCTCATCACGTGTTAGCTGCTTTCCCTCTTTTTTCTTTCTATACATATCTATCGGATCCCGGTGATAACCCTTGGCAACGCCCTATGTTTAAAAGTGGATAGTTGAGATGTTCTTGAAGTGAGATGTGTAATTTTCTTTAATAAACATTACAGTATTTTGATGTTATTTTCATTTACGAGAGTTAGGAGTACCCGTAGCTTAAAGTTTAATTATTTTATATATTTAGCGAATGCCTTATAGATTCTGTGTTTACCTATTTAACTATTGCTCAGGTCTGCCAGAAATTTAGCTACTGCATCTCGTCGTCTTCCTATACCTGGAATGTTCATTATTCGGTGGTGCAAGAACGTCACAAGCTCTTTACTAGTCATAACATCGAAAAGCCCATCTGATCTTAATACTACGAATTTATCTTACAAACGCTTCCAGTCGTTTGGGATTACCTATTGTTAGCGGCAATGCTTTCTGGGTACAAAAGAAGCATTGTCATCAACGCATCTACTGCCGCATCGGGGTTTAGACAGGCATAGTGAAAGGGCAGCATGCCAGACCCATCCACTTTTGAAACACTGCTTTTCTTTACAGAATACAGAAACTCTAGCACAGTAAGACTGAAATGTCTATTCGCCGCTGATTGGTGCAACAGCAGTGTAACAGTCTTTTCATCGCATGTCGCAATTAGCATTTCTTCTGCAGTTTTGGCTTCGGCGTGTGTGTACGGAGCGGAGTTTAATAGAAGCAAGAAAACGTCCAAGTGATTACCTCTGTTTTCATAATTTTTAAGATGCCTGATACAAAGATGTAATGGTAAACTTCCATTTTCATCCGTTTCATAAGCGCTTTCAGGGAATGCTGAAACGATTACCTGACAGAGGTTCGCCGAATATCCTCCAATAACCGCGTCCTGCAAAAGCCGAACTCGCACCGCTCGGTCATCATACAAATGATTTTTTCCTAATATTCGAGATGGCGTCGCCTCTCCGCACGAATCGACAACATCAAGACTTTCTGGATAGAGCTTAATCAATAAGTTCAAAACATCTAGATTCACCAAATTCCTACATGCAAGATGGATCGGCAATCTCCCTTGCCATACAACTTTAGCACCTTCTGGATATTCCTCCAAGAGCATTGCAATGATCTCAAATCTAGGGTATACACTACATGCGCAATGTATTGGTAATTTCTTTCGCACATTTTGTTCTTCTCCCCTTGGTGGTCTCAGCGCTTCTGGGTTAGCCTCTACCAACTGTTTGGCAGCAATCAAGGAAATCTCGCCGAAGAGAAGACCATCTTCAAATGGAGTATTACGACCGCTGCTGCGTAGTTTCATGTTTTATTTTTTCAACTAAACGTGCTGAGGCCTCTCTAGATTATGCGCAGAGTTCTACCCATAGTATTAACTCGATAATGGTATCGTGATAAGCGGGACCGCTTGCATGGTACAGAAATGCTTGTAAGCGGACCAACTTACCGCTTAAATGGTACAGATATTCTTGTAAGCGGACCCACTTACCGCTTACATGCATGGTACAGGAAAATGCTTGTACATAAGCGGATGGTAGTTTCTTCTGTCGCTATTCGCTACGTACTCGTACTGTAGTACTGTCATCGTACATTCCTTTCTACTGGCCAGGACCTTTCAAAGTACAAACGTAAATCTCTTCATCCTCCAGAAGCGAACACTCTCAAGATAAAAATGGTTGCTACATACTCGTACTGTAGTACTGTCATCGTACATTCCTTTCTACTGGCCAGCAGGACCTTTCAAAGTACAAACGTAAATCTCTTCATCCTCCAGAAGCGCCGAAGCAGACACTCTCGAGATAGAAATGGTATTCTATGTAGTACGTAAACACAATAACGATGAAGAAGAAAGCACGAACTGGCAATCATTTCTATTGCGTCTGCGGCACCGATTTCGCCAATGCCTACTGTTTAAGACGCCATCATCTACAATATTATTCATGCTTCATTGAGTATACTTCCTCCTTACAGTCAACAGCACAAGATTCTACAATTCAATCAAATTTGCCCGATCCTATTAGTTCTGATGGCGATACATTAATTCAGTTGTTTCCTCCTCATTTCGATGGTATGGAAGTTGAATGTAATCCAATCTCCTCCAACCAGCAGTATGGTTATAGACCAGCTACACCGAGTTTCAGTGATCCAAATATACTAGACAGTAGCTCTACTCGGTCTGACAGTGATCCTGTACCTTCCCATAGTGGCGACCAAGAGACTTATTTTTTTGACAACAAGAAAGAGGAGGAAAGCGTCCTATCAGATGATCCTGTACCTCCCCATAGTGGCGACCAAGAGACTTATTTTTTTGACAACAAGGAAGAGGAGGAAAGCGTCCTATCAGATCCCATTAGTTTAGTGAGCGATTCAACAAAAAACCCTTCAGAAGTAAGCTCTGTATTTTCTGCTCAGGAATATCGAGGCATAGTAGAATCCATTGGTAACGATGAAGCCAACCGAGATTACTACTACGGAGGAGATGACGACTTACAAGACACAGAACTTCATGATAATGTTCTTGGCCAAGAAATTCATTTTTTGAATAATCAAAGGAGACAAGCTGCGTTTGATACAAACTATAGAATGCATTCGCGAAGTTACCTACTTCCTGAAACAGCTTTATCTCCATGGGAAGAAAAACTCCTGATTCTTATCACTGACAACGGCATTTCGCTGACAGTATACGACGCAATAATGCAATGGGCCTCTACCGCAGCAAAGGACAAATATGAATTTAATGGTCCATCTGTTACTACCGTTCTCAAGAAAATGACAGACCGTTATAAGTCCTTTGTTGGTGACCGCCAGACTGAAACTGTCCTCACCGTGGCCGATACCTCAGAAGCTGTGAATATTTATAAATTTAATGCGAAACAACAAATTCAGCGACTTTTGTTGGACGACACTTTGATGTCAGATGCGTTATGGAAGGGCGCTAATGATGTAAATTCTACAAGGGAGGAGGATAGGGTCTATGCAGAACTTAACACAGGTTCCTGGTGGATCGAAACAGAGAGGCGAATGCATGATAAGCTGAAGGTTGAAAATCATTATTTGTGCCCTTTAATTTTCTTCATCGATGGTACGCATGCAGACGAGAAAGGTCGTCTTGAGGTTGAGCCTGTCCTATTAACGCTGGGGAATATTTGCTCGAGTAAAAGAAGGACTGACAAAGCTCAAATCTTGCTTGGTTTCATTCCTACTTATCCAAGGTGTTCAGAAGAACGTGCTCGTGATAGAAGATTCAAGAAAACGAAACCTAAATATTTGACCTACTACCACCGGTGCCTTGAAATTATACTTTCCGACGTGAAGAAACTCTGTGAAGAAGAAAATGGAGTCTTAATGGATGTAGTAGGTTTGGGTAAAGTTCATCTTCATTTCGAAGTTGCAATGTTTCTTGGGGATACTAAAGGGCAAGACATGCTCTGCTGTATGTATGCATCCAAGTCAGCTGACTTAAATCGTGTGTGTCGGCAGTGCGACAAATCATCTAGAGATTTAGATAAAATAGGTGTACCGACAAGATCCTTCCGTCAAGATGAAATACATGACATTGTTAGCAACGCAATAACAGTTTTACGCGAAAGAAGGCCAGGAACAATACAGGCTGTTCGTGACAAGCTAAAAGAAATTTCACAATATGAGGTCCACACCTCTCTTAATTTCAGCTATGGTGGTGACCCTCAAGGGATTTATGGCTGCACCCCATTCGAAACGCTTCATGTTTACTATCTTGGCATTCTCAAGTATTTGCTGATTTCCGTTTATGGTTACTTGGAAGTTCACGAAATTACCAGGGATTGGTTGAAGGAGAGGTATAGGGATGACTCTGTTCCTAGTCCAAAAGACTATTTGAAGTCCCGACCTTCGCAAAAAAAGGAAACAACTAAGGTTAGGACTGATATATTGGAAAGAAGAATTCGACTTGTACGTATATGTTGTAATCGGCAAAGCGATCGAAACGTACCCAGGACTCCATTCAACAGTGGGGTAACAAGTCTTGCAAAATTAACAGGTCAAGAGTATCCAGGTCTTTGCTTACTTACAATGCTTACAATAGAAGGCTTAGTGTCCAAGAATTCGGAAGTAGAAAGGGTGATTTCATTGTTGCTGTGGCTGTCAATATCTCTCGATTGCCTACTGACAAGGGAAGTTTACAATGCGAAGCAGCTATTGGATCTTGATAAAAAGATAAAGATATATATGTTTCTATACCGATCATTTGTTGGACCTCAGAGAGAAGCAGTATCTGAGTGTGGTTTACGAATCATAAAATTTCATGCGTTGTCCAAATATGTTATGCAGATCCGTAAGTTCGGCTCTTCCAATAACTTTTTCGGTGGCTTCCTCGAATCTTCTCTTAAAGCTATTGTTAAAAGACCAACAAAGAGGACAAATAAGCAACAGAATCGATTTGTCAATGACCTTATGACCCGCTATTACGAGTCACTAATCCTTGCGCAGTCGAAACAGACAATGTGCGAGCAGTTGCTCAAAAATGGCCCAATTAAGAGCCAGGAAGAACTTGTTGCCCCGATATCTTTAGACTCAGCAGCAGTTAAATACGTCATCGGAAAAAGTTGCTATTACTGCAAGTACGACAAAAAAAAAGAAACATGGGAAACATGGATCAATGGTACAAATCAACGGCGGCTGTTTCACCCATTAAAAGATGATGCGAAAGGAAATTCATGGGTGCGATTCATATGTGATGAGGCAACGGAATTAAAATATTTACAGGTCCGACTTAGTTTTCAGTTGGATGTATCCGTTTCTGGTTCAACTTTGCACGACACATTTCGGTGCCATCCCAATTTTCATTCTAGAGAATGGTTTGATTTTGCAATGAAAACCTACGTAAATGAAGAGAACGCGGAATATCAAAATGCAATTAAAATATTGCTTTGGGGAGAGCTGAGCATGAAAGATGATGGTTGTGACGACGAGCGCAGCAGTCAGATCATTATTGGTGTTGCATATAACTTTCGATCGCACAACCCAGTCCCAAGGCACCACATGCTTTCATGGCTACATGCTGATCACATGACCGATTCCTTGGAGAGGATTGACCCTGATTGCATTAACACAGCGTTCGTCCTGCCTGCAATGCCTCCACCAGATCCCAATAGTACTGACAGAAGCATAGCTGATGATAACGATGGCTGTACACTTTTTGGAGAGAATCACGACTACTATGTCATTGTTCCCCCACGAAGCAAATGGGGAGAAATAGGGTGGGATATAGCGGAAGACCTAGTGAATCAATCTAAATTATACTAAATTAGTTGCTGTTTCAAATAAAGAGGACTAACATAGTTAACTAAATAAGGATTAAATGATTATTTTAAGTCGCCCTTGTAGTAAAATACCAAAGTATTTATGCTAATACTATGCACCTCCTTTCTTGATAATTCTTTCAAACGTTCTCGGTGAAAACGCTTGCTTGCATATGGGGCAACGCGTTTTATCAGATTTTTCCAATATGTCCAGCAAACATTCTATGCAAATCTTGGATTTGCATGCTTCTCTACACGGAAGTCGAACAACTTTATTCGCCTCGCAGAGTGTCACACAGCATCTTTCGCCTTCGTCACTGTAGTAGTTACTGGATTCAGGTGGAGAATCCTTACAGACAACGCTAGGATTCTTTTCTGGACCACCTTTTTCTTCTTTGCTATGTTTTTCTGTACATGGATTACCTTTGGATCGTTTCGACGAGTATTTACTTGGTTTTAACGGTAGTTGTTTACGCTGATTATTCTTTTTTTGTGGATTGCCCTTCCTTCCTTTGTAACGATTTGGTAAGCGTCGGTTTTGTTTGGATCGTTTCGGCGAGTATCTACTTTGTTTTGACGATCCTTGGTCACCCCTTTTGCATAATATTGCGCTTGATGTATGATCGGAGTGAGGAAAATATTGTTCTGGCGATTTTCTAATTCGTTTTGACGGTAGTTCTATAACCTCATCGCACAACACTTCTCGCTTTTTGTAGTGAGGAGCAGTGACCCATGTAATAAACGCAGCCAACTCATCATTGCCATTAAAAAAAGGTTGTGATTCAATAATTGCATGATGATATGCGGTTCCTTCTAAAGCAAAGACAAGCTTGCCTACTATGAATATTGAGCAAGATAAAACCATTTTTTGTTGCGATCCTCATTACAGTACTGCGCTAAAAAAGTAAAAATTAATAATCTTATATTGATTGCCATACGCAGTAGTACACGCAGTTCGTTCCTTACTACTACTACGTACTGGACAGGACATTTAAAGGTACAAAAGTAAATCTATTTATTCTAGCTGTATCTCTCTCATTTCTCTCTCTCTATTAGAGAGAGAGAGAGAGAGTACATAGTACAGAGTACGAACGCTGAGATTCCAATCTCTCTATCTCTCAACCCTCTCTCATTCCAGATCAATTGCTCATCCAATTGATGAAGTACATCAATTGCATCCTATTCCTCCATGTAATTGATACCATTGTTTCCTTTCATTCCCAATTGAATTCATTGAGATAATATCATTTCAGATCAATTGCTCCTCCAATTGATGAGGAAAGTACACCAATTGCATCATATTCCATGTAATTGATACCATTGTTGTTTCCTTTCATTCCCAATTGAATTGAAAGAGATAATATCATTCCTGATCAATTGCTTCCCCAGCCAATTGATGAAGTGCATCAATTGCATCCTATTCCATGTAATTGATACCATTAGTAATTCCTTTCATTCTCAATTGAATTGAATGAGAAAATTTCATTCCAGATCAATTGCTCGGCCCCCAATTGATGAAGTACATCAATTGCATCCTATTCCTCCATGTAATTGATATCATTCTTTCCTTTCATTCCCAATTGAATTCATTGAGATAATCTCATTTCAGAATAATTGCTCCTCCAATTGATGAGGAAGTACACCAAATGCATCCTATTCCATGTAATTGTTTCCTTTGATTCTCAATTGAATTGAAAGAGTTAATATCATTCCAGATCCGTTGCTTTCCCAGCCAATTGATGAAGTGCATCAATTGCATCCTATTCCATGAAATTGATACCATTAGTAATTCCTTTCATTCTCAATTGAATTGAATGAGAAAATTTCATTCCAGATCAATTGCTCGGCCCCCAATGAATTGATGAAGTACATCAATTGCATCCTATTCCTCCATGTAATTGATACCATTGTTTCCTTTCATTCCCAATTTAATTCATTAAAATAATATCATTTCAGATCAATTGCTCCTCCAATTGATGAGGAAAGTACACCAACAATTGCATCATATTCCATGTAATTGATACCATTGTTGTTTCCTTTCATTCCCAATTGAATTGAAAGAGAAAATATCATTCCTGATCAATTGCTTCCCCAGCCAATTGATGAAGTGCATCAATTGCATCCTATTCCATGTAATTGATACCATTAGTAATTCCTTTCATTCTCAATTGAATTGAATGAGAAAATTTCATTCCAGATCAATTGCTCGGCCCCCAATTGATGAAGTACATCAATTGGTGCATCCTATTCCTTCATGTAATTGATACCATTGTTTCCTTTCATTCCCAATTTAATTCATTGGGATAATATCATTCCAGATCAATTCTT
>Ga0208923_1000405_pt1 | contig 9646 bp, 11 predicted proteins | sample ColrivemetaGS575_FD_187620 | JGI IMG/M metagenome (GOLD analysis project Ga0208923, IMG submission 187620) | Estuarine microbial communities from the Columbia River estuary - Freshwater metaG S.575 (SPAdes) (version 2) | ecosystem: Environmental > Aquatic > Marine > Intertidal zone > Estuary ...
CAAGAAAAAAACTCCCCTCTCCCCAATATTTAGATTGACGTACAATTAAATAGGCGTATAATTCTAATCATGGAGCCGAGGAAATCGGCTAAAACTGAAAGGGATAGACAGCATGTACCACACCAGCCCAAAACTAATAGAAGAAGGTTCAATTAACGCTTTTGGTGTAGCCGGTAGCTGCCTGTTTTTTTCCGATGAAGTCTACCAAATGTCCGAATCGAGCGTTTTTGTTTACGAAGCGGATTTCAATTGCATCCCCGCTTATCAGCTACATGATGATGGGATTATTTCTGAGATTGCTGATAGATTCAGCGTCGACACCGACACCGCAGAAAAGCTGCTTGATGCGTCAGCAAGCGAGTGGGACTTCGGTGCTGATGCTGAGGACTCCTGGTGGCTGCAGGGCAAGCGCGGCGAGTGCGCAGTAAAAATGGGCTTTGACGGGTGTCAGGACGAAGATGAACAGGGCGTAGTTTACATTGTTCCGATGGTTTCAAGAGAAAGTGAGCTTAAGCTGGTTAGCGAATAAACACAACGCAAGGGGATTGACATGGAAATGTATATGCACACGATATCAGGTGACGTTGCAAGCAAGGCAGATTGGAAAAGCGATTTTGACTCTATGGATGTGGAAAGCTGGTTTGGTGTGCCAGCTGAAGAATGTGAGGGGCTGGATTGGCTGGAAGATCAAAAATATCTGGTCGAAGTCGTGAAGGACGAAACCGGCGAATGGGTGGAGGCGTAATCGTGCAGCCTAAACCCCACGGCAACACAGGCAACAAAAACGGGCAGAAATACCAAAAAGCTGCCCGCGTTAACCTGCGCTGCGAAGAGTCGGACAAGCAAAAGTGGGAGGCTCAGGCTAAAAAGAACGGGCAAAGCCTCGCTGAGTTCATTTCTCAGTGCTGCAATCGGGGGCTTGGTTAAAATCCCTGTCCACTCAGCCACAATTATTGATCGGTTTCATACTCGACATCGACCCATATTGAACCAGTCCCACTGTTTATTTCGCCCACAGTAACAAAATCCTCAAGCCCGCCGCTGACAGTTTCTTGAATTTTAATATAATTCTCATTATCCGTTACTGTCACATTTACAGTGCCAGTAAATGCTACGCCAGACATCGAGCATGACCCAATATATCTAATTGTGCCCGGATGTGACGCGACGGTAAAAGGGAGCCCAATGACGAAAATGTCGTTAGCCCCGGTTAATCCGGACGTATTAACGTTAAACAATTGAGCGACAACCCGAACCAACCTACCCTTTTTAAAAAACTTGCCTGAAGCTGACTCTAGTGACGCTTCATTACCACCAGACGCTGCATCGGCCAACACTGGATTCCAGTCTCCTGTTGCTTCAAAGCACGCAAGCTCATTAGCACTGGACGTGATTTTTCTGACAGTGCCGTCAATGCGGTTAACGAATGCTGTGGATGTATCGTTTACATCAAAGTGGGAGTCATAGCCACCGCTTTCACTGAGACCCTGACTAAACCGTAGTACGGACCCATTTTTCAAAAACCAAGGCCAGTAGACTGTGCTACTGGCTGCAACTTGCCAATCCCCCTCAATATCAATTACATCGACTACAGAGCTATCCAAAACAAGCAGAGAATCAGCAACATTACCGCTCCCATTATCATAGTCAGTAATTGATCCTGAGCCGGTTGCGTTTCTATCGCCCCCCACAATAAAACCCGATGTAATAACCGCAGAGGTTTGGGTGAATTTCAACAAACCACCGCCATAGCCTGTCCCGGCATGTTGATAGCGTGTTTCTATTCCTGGCGTGATAATTGTTGTACCACTGCATCTGAACAGCTCAAGTGCGTAGCTCCCCTTTTTAGTAGAATCAACTGAACAACTGTCAATGGTCACATAATTTAGCCTGCCGAAATTGTATCCATTATCTGTAATAACGATAGAGTTATCTCTTAAAATCCAAGTTGTACCAATGGACGGACGAGCAGAGGATTCGTAATCATTGGTTACATGATGCACCCCCCCAATGGACCTGCAATCATCAAACAGCAGGTGATAATGATCGCCTGTATCGTCAGAAAATATCCAGCCGTGGAACAGCGCGTAACAATACCAGGCCAAAATGTCCTTAAATTTAGTGTGAGCCAAGGATGGTGATGAAAACGCCGATATTAATCGCTCGCCGGTTCCGCCTTCAACATTAAACGACATCCCTTCGAAATAATGGTTTCTAGCGCTGTAATCTGCCCTATTAAATTCGCCATCATACTCGGTAATTAAGAAAAAACAGTTTTTCGCGTACTCGGCAGAATGATCTAAACCCAAAGCAGATATGGCCGCAGTATCCACACTGATCGCGGCGCTAGCTGTAAATACCGTAGTATCTGCGCCCGCTCCAACGAACCTAAGGCCTGCCCGATCATGAATAATAACCGAATTGCTAAAAAAATATTCTCCAGGGGGAGTGCAAATATTGAGTCCGGAATCAATCGCACGCTGAAACGCCGCACTATCATCTGTCACACCATCCCCCTTCGCACCAAAGCAAATCGGTGATTTTTTGTCGTCGTCGCTAATTTTCCAGCCTACCCCCTCCCCATCGAAAACATAAGCACCCGAAACGCTACCTGGTTCCCCGTTCGCACTTGTTCTGTAGCGATAATGGCCGCCTCTCGGCCCTGAGCTAGACGGATAAGTCACGGCGTAGTAGGACTCTATAAAGATAGTCTCATAGCCGCCATTGCCGGAGCTTGCCTGGAGCTGGGCAACGGATGTAAAGCCTTTGTCAGCAACTCCAGCTGATCCTGCCGGGTTGTATGGCTCGATCGTTGGAGGTACAGGAGTGCCATACGCGTCTTTAACAACAAACTTGTAAGTTATTGAAGCCTCTGCGTAAATTGGCGTAGCTGTGCCGCCCGAAGTCTGCGGCCTCCCCAGGCTATTCAGCTTGACTGAAGTGGCATAAGCCGAACCGGCTGCATCGAAATAAATCGGGGTCGGAGTCGATGTTCCGGCTATGAATGCTTCTATGCTACCATTCACCAATGGTGCACCGTTGGCGTCTTGAACGTATGGGCCAAATACATCTATTAGTACATAATCGGTCATTTATATGACTCCAGAAACGAAAAAACCCCGCCGGGGCGAGGTCTGATGGAACTATTCATAGTGATTGCATTAAGCGCGATTGTGCTGCTGTTGGGCGTCTGCGCGTACTGCTTGAGTTTTGCTGTTACAAAGATTCCGGGCGCAACCGAAACACTGTATTTGCATACAGTTATGCGGATCGTTCGGAAATTGGTGATTGTGGGAGGCGTTTTGTTTATTGCGTTTGTGATTTACGCAACGCTAATGCTAGCGGCTTTGACTTTTTAGTATCTCATCAAGAGACCGAAAGGCGTGCTCATCATCAATGTTGCGAGCTGCTTCCAGCTTTTCCCCAAGCTTGTCAATCAGAGCATCCTTCAACCCTTCTTTGCCCCTAAATGCGTTTTTAACGCCCGACTGAATCTCTCCTGAGAAGGAATTTCTTGCGGTTGCCCCGAATTTGTCATCTAGTGTTTTGGCAAAGACAACTAGGTCGCCCAAGTCATCATCAAACACGCCGCCAAGTTCGCGAGCGGTTTCATCAATTCCCTTCATGGCGTTTTCAAGCTTAACCCTGGATTTGCGGTTGCTGAGAAGCCCTCTAAGATCCTGCCCAATGGCTTTCCCGGCGCCATCAGACCAAATATCTATAGACGGCCCAAGAACCTTTTCAAAATCATCCATGGCGCCAATGGATTTACTTAATTCATCGTTAACACGCATATAATCATCGTCAACTTCTCTAATAGCGTCATTGAGAGACTTCCGGACTGATTTGGCGATGTTGCGGCCTGCGTCTGTCAGCCCGTCTTTGGCTTTTTTGTTGTAGTCAATGAGAGAATCGAGCTGCCTTTTGAGTTTGTGCGCTCGCAGAGCATCTGGATGTCTTGGTTCTGCCAATAAGTCGAGTACGTCATTGATTACGCGCTGAGACGTCTTATCTTTTGCGATCATTGAGCCTTTGAATGACACTTTAGGCACGCCCGATGACATATCATACTCAACGTCCATATTGTCAAGTTGGCGCAAGAAGTTATTAACCACTCCATCGGTATTAATTTGCTTTCCTGGCAGGTTGACAGCAGCAACTTGATTCAGCTCTTTGCGTGCGAGATCCGCTTTATAGCGAATATGCTTAAATCGGTCTAAGAAAGACTCTCCAATCACGTCAGTCGGGCGCATATCAACAGCTTTCCGTTCGTTTCCCATGATTCCGCGACGAATATCAACCATTTCCTTCATGCGCTTTTTGGTTCCATCGGAGGCAACCTTAATCATTTGAACATCGCCGTCTCTGAAACCCTGCCTAACCGCCTCTTTGCCTATTTCATCGTCAACAACTTTTCCGGCCTTGTCTATTTTTTTAGTTGCAAGGAACCCATCGGTGTCACCGGCCCGTATTTTCCGCCTAAGAATCTCATTAACCGCTTTTTGTGGCGGCATATCATCTGCCAGCCTTGGAATTTCATCGATTACGTTGTCGAATGTCGCCCCTTGGGCCTTCAATGCTTTGGAGAATTCCTTACTTGGGTGCCCGGTCGTCGCATCAATCAACCCTTTGGGTGATCTGCGCAAAGCCGGTATTTTTCCAACCGCCTCTTTTGCCGCACCGGCTGCGCTTTTAGCAGCCTTCGTGCCGGTGATGGTAGCAACGACATCCGGGGCCATTAACGCCGCCGTTGCAGCTAATGGATTTCCGGTTGCATCAAACGTGTCATCACCAAGGGTTTGCGATAAGCCTTTGCCCTGGATATCACCCACCATTTGGCTAGCTTGATTGATATCACCAGTTGCAGCCAGGTCAGCAAGGCCCGCTAAGCCAGAAATAGGGAAATTGACAATATCGATCCCCTTCTTCATTAGGTCACCAAGGGTTTGCAATCCCTCTTTGCCTGCCTGCGTTTCTGGCGAAAAATCGGGGGCCGATTGAAGCGACTGGTTAATGGTGTTGGTTGCCGAACCTGAATCTTGATTAATCGCTAAATCAGCAAGCCCTTTAACACCGGCTACAGCTTGATTGAACATTCCGCCGCCAACCGCCTGCAATGGCTCAACCAAGGCATCGACCGCACTGCCTTGCGGCATCGAATCTTCGTATTGCCCAGACTTTAATGCGTTGGCTAGCTGCTTAGCAGCTTCAACATCACCCGCTTTGTCAGCGTTCATTAATGCGCTTTCTAACTGCTGTCTAGTCGGCATATTTGTCCACCAAGCTATTAATGTCAGAAGCACCTTGCGGCTGCATGTCGGAAACCGGTGTGACCGGCATACCCAGCTGTCGCTCTTTGGTCTGGATGTCACGCATTTTCTGGCTCATAAATGCATTGATTCTTGCCTTCTTCTGGTCGGGAGCTTCATCGGGATTCATAAGCGCGTCACGCAATCTATCGCCTTCAGCTGCTGTAAACGCAGCACCGAAAGTATCTCGCAATAGAGGAAGCACTTGGTTATCGATAATCGATGTCATTTGTGACCGAGCATCAGCGCCTTTAGTTGAGCCGAATCCAAGCGCCTTGACTGATGCATCCCAAGCTTTACCCATTGGCGTGTAAGTAGCGATATCCGACAACTCGATTAGCTGATCTGCCACTTCCTGAATTCCAGGCAATGCCGCTTTAGCTCGATCAAGACTTGTGAACGTCTCGCCATTTTCTTTTGCCTTCATTTCGGCATCTTTTACAGCGGCCTGAATTTTAGGCTTCATTTCCAGCTGGACGTTTGATTTGGATTGCTCTGAGGCTCTTGACTCTGCCCCTTTGATAGTCGATGCAGATCGCGCAACCCTTTCTGTCATTCCTGGTGTGGTCGCTATGGTCTGCTCAGCGGAACCAACGGCTTTTGGCACCATGCCAAGCTCCATCATTGCCGCCTTTTGATATTCTGGTGACCCTTCTGCAAGTCCGGCTGCTGCCGCTTTTGCCTGAAATGCCCGAATCTCTTTCGGGGCCACTGCTCCTGCCATCGGCTGAATCAACCCAGACTGATACCCTGCGTTAATCACAGAATCCAGCTCGGCATTAAACTGATCTATATTCCCGGACGTGAGCGCTTCACGCAATGCAATCGTGTCCGAAGGATCACCGCCACGGTCTTGAATCTTTTTAATACGCTGAGCAATTGCAACTTGCGCCCGCATAGGATCAGATTGCGCTAATTGCTTTATCTGGACTGCATCGGTAGCCGCGTCCTTTAGCTGAAACTCGGCCTTATCTTTTGTTAGCGCCTGATCGTTAGCTTGAAGTCGCTGGTCACCCAGCAATAAATTCTGTTCGCCGGTTCTCATTGCAAGCTCATTACCCTGAACCTGCTGTTCAAGCAACTGATTGCGGATAGGTGCCTGCTTTATATTCTCGCCCATCTGATACCCGCGAAAGGCAGAATCAAGTCCTGTCGGCTTATCGAGACCGCCCAATAATATGTTAGCCATTAAGCCACCTTTATAGGTTCAAACTCATCAGATACAAGCAGTGCGCCATCCAATTCCATTACCGAGTCTGGTCGGATTTTCCTTAATTCGTCAGCCATTCGCCCACGGTATCGACCGCCCCAAATGTAATCGAATTCATAGATGTTGCCGTATTCATCTTCGTCAACTTTTTCGATATTCTTTTTAAAGTTTCGATCAGAGAAAAAGGCTAATGCAGACCCGCCCATTTGAAGCAGATTGTTACCAAGTCCAGCCTGGGCATTTTGCTGAGCAAGAATGCTCGACCCCATCACATCACCCTTATTAGCAAAAGCACTGCCCACATTAGTACCTGTGTTCATGATGTTAGCCGCTGTACCAGCCGCAGACGATTGCCCCATCTGAACCGGTGCCAGTAATTGATTAAATCGGTTATTAACAAAGTCCTGTCCTTGCGACATGTAGTTGTTAAACAGCGAGTTAACCATGCCTCCTGAATTGAACTTGCCTGCCGCAGCTCCGACGCCTTTCATTTGTGTGGAGGTGCTATCAATCGCAGCCTGAAACATCGGATTACTGCTCAGATATTCCTGCTGACTTGCCGGGTTCAAGAAATCTTTGAAGGCGCTGATTCCGCTTAAGCCCAGATTGTTGTACGGGGCCAAGCGCTCATTAGCTCTCGTCTCCGCGCCACGCATGTAATCAATCTGCTGATTTATGCCATGCGCCTGCTCGTTCGCGGCACCCTGCACAGCAGAATCGCCACCGAACCCAAGGGCAGAACCAATACCTTTCACTAGCTTGCTCATCGTGTTACCTCAAATAAGCCGTTTTTCTCAATCATTCCGCACCGTGTCGCGAATCGCTTAACGTGTTCCGGCTCGATATAAGCAGAAATCTTGTTGTATTTCGTGTTATCCCAAACCCACTGAAACGCTTGCTTTGCGGAGTCAACAGCGAAACTGCCGCGAAACTCCGGAATAAAACAGGCGTGAATCATGAGTCGATCCGGATAAGATTCGCAGGGGAATAAGCCAACCAGCTTGTCATTACAGAACACACCAAGATTTAACATTGGCGTCATTTTCCCGCTTCCGACCCACTGACAAATCTCGTGCCAAAACTCGTCCTCTTTCATCTCGGGAAACAGCGACATAAAGGAGAGCGCCGCTATGTCATTAATCCGAGATATCACGATCGCTTAATTCCAGTCACAAGACTGACTGTTAGCGCCGAGTCTGTGTCGCTGGTCACAGTGAGTTTCGCTGAGTTACCACCGCCCGCCATTCGGCCTACAGTAAATTCCCGGTAATCATCTGCCGGAATGGAGTACTCGTTTAAAACGATATCGTCGTCTGCCTCTGTTCCATCGGACGCCTGAACCCAAGCAGATGCCTTAGCCGATGACGCCGTGTAGTTGGTGAATCGGATAATCACGTTATCAGCCGACTCGCCATCACCTAAGGTAAACAAATTATCATTGCTTCCGGTTGAAACGACTTGCGATTCAAAAAGCATTTCATTGTATTCAAGTGCCACTGTCGTAACGCTCCGTTAACTCATAAATAAGTTGTTCAAGCAGCCGGTTTCGGCTTATCAAGCTTTGTACTTGATATTCAAGGTATTCAATATTGGATTCGTTGACTTCAATTCGCGCGGTGTTATCCGATATATTTAAGGCGTTTTCAGCTATAGCAGCCGCATTTAATGTGATGTTCTCGGTATTGGATGCAATCTTTGACGTGTTGATTGCGGTGTTATCGAAATCTCCACCCGTTCGATCTCGTACCTGATCCTGATTTCTTGCGAGCATGGTCAGCGCATCGTAAATGGGACGCCACTCAGGCTTTTTGTTTATCTGGTCGATCAGCTGATACATGATCGCGTCAACGTTCGCCATCAGTAGCCACCTGGTTGAAGGTCGATCTCACCGCCCCATATAACGATCTTTACAGGGTCGGACCACATCAGCCGGAGCTTGATTTGATAGCCGTTAGCGAACTGATCAAACTGGACCCGTTTTGTGTAATCACCCATGGCTCCAACATCAACAAACTGCTGCGATTGCCATACCTCTCCGCCCTCGTGCGAGAATTCGCACATCATGACAGGGGCAGAGCCTTGTCCCTCCGCCAGACCGACACCGACTTGCATATTGAAGAACGCGCCGCTTGTGATGATTCTTCCGAATGATTCAATGTCTCTTGCAGAGAAGTTTTTGCTCGTAATCAGATAGAGCTTGGCTTCTCCGTTATCCGTATAAACCGTATCATCCAGCTCATACGTGTTGCCATTACCAAAATCCGTTACTAAATTTTTCCCATAACATTGAGTGACCGCATTGCCTAGCCACTGGTTGACGTGACTCTTGTCGGTGCCTGAGCTGAGTTCAACCCAATAATCCAGCGTCTCAGAGTAAACAAGCGTGATCCCTTCAGATGGAAACTTGAATATAACGAAGTCCTGGCCATCGTAAACCAGTGTTGATGCAATGCAGTCGCTGACCGTGTCCATGCCTGAAATAATATTAGATACACCGGAGGACGTAATGGATTGAAACGATGAGGCAATGCACTTATAGACCTTACGATCATCACCGAGCCAATACATATACTGGTCGGTGTTGGCAACCGCATACCTCCCAGCTATACCGACATTAACCAGCGCTGTGTCTTGTCGTGATACAGGTGGGTTGCCGGAACCTGTGTCGCGCCACAATTCAATTGTTTCAGAGCCCATCATGTAGTTGATCTGGGAGAAAGTATAAATGCGCAACAAAGGGTCTGGCTGAGTCTCTGCTTCTGCGTAGTTGAGTGAGTCGTATGTATCACCATCTGCCACATCGGACGTGGAAAATAATCCGGACGCGCCAGAAATAATAAACTTTCTGTTTATGTAGGCTATCGATGAGGGGTTTGAGACTACGGACTGGCTTACGGTAGAAACCGATACTCCATCGAATTTATAAATGATGCCATCAGTAACAAAATAAAGATTAGCGCCATCATTGGCAAAAATAGCCCGACCCGTACCATCAACAGGACCACACGCAGTGCGCGTACCGCTCTCCGATTCTCTAAATAGCTGCTTCCCGTTAATGACATAACGCACACCACTCATTACGGTGTCGCCACGATCAACACCGGCCCCATAGGAGACGAGTTTCAAA
>Ga0208923_1000408_pt1 | contig 9593 bp, 16 predicted proteins | sample ColrivemetaGS575_FD_187620 | JGI IMG/M metagenome (GOLD analysis project Ga0208923, IMG submission 187620) | Estuarine microbial communities from the Columbia River estuary - Freshwater metaG S.575 (SPAdes) (version 2) | ecosystem: Environmental > Aquatic > Marine > Intertidal zone > Estuary ...
GCAAGTTCTGACACAATTACAGATTGAACGCTGCGGTAGCTCCGTTAATAAGAGTGTATTTTACGCAAGGGAGACTTAGCATAGCCTTTCCCGACTGAGTGAACTTAAGACTCCCACCTCCAATGTAGATCCAGTCACCATTAATAGAGTCGGTTCCTGTAACGGGGCTTCCTGCCGTAAATGCTGACCCAATGTTTATTGAATCCGCAGACGTTACGTTTACTCGTCCGTTGCCGTTGCTAATTGCCGCAGCAAGTTTAGCGTCAGCCACTGTCGCTCCACTCGGAATGATGTTAAAAGTTGCGGATAAGCGATCCCCTGCACTTACATTTGCAACCACTTCGCCAGATGAATTTTTCACCTGTTCGGTGTCGCATTCATGCGTAATGTCCATACTCTCAAGAGTCGCAATTCCAGCGGTCAAAAGAAGAAGGTTTGCGGAATCGTAGACTTTGACGGTAGCTTTAGTCCCGTATACTAGGGCTAGACCTTTTGATGTTGCCATGTTTGGTGGGTTGTTAAATCGTGTTTGCTGCTGCGAAAATTGTCATGGATCGCGAAAAAGTTCTAGCTCTTTCGCTGATGTCGTTGATGCCAAAATCTACGGGGACTGCGAATTGCGCGTTGAAACCTCCAGAAGGATCGGTGTCGAGTGCGTCTAACTCCGCAATGTTCCCGTCAACGTAAAGGTATTGCAGGAGATTCTCAAAGATTTGAACAATCGCTAGGGCTTGAGCCTCCGAGGTATCGTCTGCGGACAACTGAAGCGTAGCGGTAACGTCTACCTCGCAAGTGCGGTCTAGGGGATGCACCGGAACCGCAGTCGATGCGCGAACAACAATGCGCGGGAAGCTCGGCATCTGGTCCTCTAAGTCTGGATCTGCAAACGCACCGTGACCGTAGCTAGTAATACAAGTAGGAGTGCCAATAGGAGACTCTGACCAGTCTTCAGCGGCCAGCCAGTCAACTAGAGCGCGTTCTGTGCGTAGGGCTACAGCGTTCATGTGACGGTAATTCCTTTGGATTCAGACCCATCAAAAGCGGCTTGGAGTGCTGCGGCAATGTGATTTTCAAGCTCACGCGCTTCGTCGTTGTAGGCTTGCTGCATTGCTTTGGCGTAGATTCCTTCGACGGTTCCAACCTGATTGTCAGCCAACCCAATGTTCATGCGGACATAACTCGATGGGTTGAATCCAGACTTGGCGTTGTACGCATAGGCTGAAGAGCCTTTGTGCATCGCAACATTCTCCTGCGGCAAGCCGTATTGATTCGCGAGATTGATCAACGCAGCGTTTCCAGCCACAGACTTAACACCAGCAGATCCCTTCTTGGCGCGTCGAGTTCCGCCAAATTGTTGAAAGGATGGCGACAGCTTCTTGATGGCTTTAGTCACGCATGACTTGAGGTAACCAACAGAACCAGCAGCGCGTCTGCGAAGCTTTCCCGCAGCGTCACGCATATCCTGACCGTAAAGACCGGGTTTCCCAGCCTTCGCGTTCTTGGCTTGTGCGATTAAGTGGACCACTCGCAACTGTCGAGATTTACCAACTCGCTTGCCGGTCTTCTTGTCAAAGCGATCCGCTCCAACAGGTCTGTTGAAGTAGTCCAGAATCTTGTTGCGAGCCGCTTGCGGGGACTTAGGAGGCAACAAGCAGTACAACCGCAGCATCAAGAAAAACGTGCGAGCGTTGACGGCATCAGCAAGAGAACGCTTGGTCTTCGGGAGGTACTCCTTCCAAGCCGCGTCAAACCTCGACGTATCGACTGTAACGGTTGGATTCATTTGGTTTTAGAGCCAAGTTCAAGAGCGTAATAAGCTCCAGATCCGTCACGTTTTGCGGACATAATCCGCATCTGCCGGCCATCGTAGGTTAGAAGCCTTCCAACTACCGGAATCATCTTGCCAAAAGTCAGAAGCAAGCGGTCTGTGTTCTCTTGCAATAGCAAGCTGCCGCTCTCCTGCAAGAGCCGGTCAGCGTTAGCTCCAACGTCACAAGACCAGACCGCAGCGTCAACGGTTACCAATGTTGAGTCAGCTAGTCGCCAGTCAGAAAACTTAACCAGCACTCGCGCTTGTACGTTGTCCTGAAATCCACCGGAGATAACCGAGTTAGCATCAGTGATTGCAGCGGGAAGACAGCGCACCAGCACTCCCTGCCACAAGAACGACGGGTTTCCCATCGCGCTCTGTAGCACAGACATCCCCAACTGGAGACTGGTTGCGATTAGATTCACGAAGTAAAGTAAGTGCCACTGACAATGAGTCGGGAGGTTGCTTGTAGGTGACCAGCAAGACTAATTGCGTCTCCATTCTCAAAATGCGAAAGCTCGCAATAGCTAGTGCCATTGATAGCTCTAGCGATCACAGCGGTCTTGGCTTGATTGGTCCCGTTATCAAGCCAGACAGAAAACGCTGCTTCGTACAAAACCGGATCAGCAAGAGTCAATCGAAGGTTGCCGGTAGCACTACCAGTAACGGAATTGATCGTCAGATCAACAGTAAACGTGCTGACAAAACCAATAGAAGTATGGCGAGCCGTGTTAGTAGTAAACGCAAACGTGCGACCACCACCGGAATCTGTGAGAGCGGGAGTCCACGTTGTTGGAGAAACCAACGGGAGTGCAGCATACAACTCCGTAAAGTTGTCGTTCGCTTTGATCCAAGACCCACGCAACGTATCACCGTTGTTGTCGTTTGCGGTTGATCCGACATTGATAACTTGTTGTGACATATCAGTCTTTCGGCAATGCGTACCAACCTTCGGGAAGCGTTATGCGGTTCTGAGAGCGAACGGAAACGCCATCCGCTCCCTTGACCCATACGCGAGCTTTGACGCTCTCAGCGAGCCTCACCGGCTCACCGTGAGGCACCATAACCACGCGAGACCCACAGCCGCAACTAGCGATTAGAGTCAGCAATACGATCCAGCAACTTCTTTTTGAGGTCTGGATCTCGTTTTGCATCTTCAACGGTGGGCGGTGTTTGAACAAAACCAGTCAGCCACTTGAGCAAAGCGGTTACGATCTGTTCGATGAAATTCACTCGGGCTTTTTGTCAGCGTCTTTGGCAGCGATCAAACCAAAGCCAATGGTCACAGCGGCAATAGTCGCAGCAATATCCAAATTGGTTGTAGGATCACCGTCAAACAATGCTTTGAGCGCACCGCCAACAGCGACGAGGATTGCGCCAACACCAGCGAGAGTTGTTTTCCAGTTCATTTTTTGAAGGTTTTATACAGACCGATTGATGCGGCAATGAAGGCTAAAACAGCGGCTCCAAGTTGGAACCACTGAGTTAGTTGAGGAAGGAATGAGACCGCACCAGCAGCGGCAGCGGTAGCCAAAGATATTCCAACTCCGCTGCTGTTGTTAGTGTCGGTTTGCATTACTCGGATTTAGGTTGGGATGCTTCAGCAGCTTTGAACTCCGCATCCTGTCGCAAGAGTTCGTCGATGATCGGCACCGCAGTGCGAGCGACCTCGTAGCCGCTGACCTTGATCGCAACCTGTAGGTTTGCAATCAAAGCGTTGGCGGATACGGGGTCGAGATTGAGGGTCAGCACTTGCATGGATGTCAGTTTGTCGGAGCGGTAGACCACGGCAATGGCAACACTTCCGGCTGCGGCGGCGGATCAATCTGTCGCTCGACAACAATCGCTAGGCTGCCCTGAATCGAAGCAATCATGTCAGGCCCGATGTTGTACTGCACCCAACCGATAACGATGTCATTGGTCAGGTCAGCATACGGAATGAACGGCACAGACGGGTCAATCGGCGTGAGCGCGAAGTTGGAATAGTCTGCCGTGTGGCCTTCGCCATCGTCTGCGAGGACGGTGTACGAAGCGCGGGTAACGACATCAGTCTCACCGTCGATGACGGGGTAGCCGATGAGGCTGGTGGCGGTCCAAGTGTAGGTGATGGGCATATTAGTTTCCGTAGACGGGGATTTTGACGAAGGTTCCGTTTAGGTTGATTCGGATGAATCCTAGAGCCATACCGAGAACAACTGCACCGGCAGTAGCGGTGGCGAAGTAGGTTGTAGCACCGCCATTTGTGGCGACGTATTGACCGGCACTAGATGAACCAATTGAAAGCTCATTGCTAATTCCTACGGCACTCGTTCTTGAGTTTGTTCCAATGCAAATGTTCTGGCTTCCAGTCGTTGTAGTGCTTCCAGCAGTGTTTCCAATAAATGTATTGTCAGAACCACCAAGCAAAGCTGATCCAGCAGATCTACCAATGCAAGTATTGTAGCCTCCAGTGACTGCTGAACCTCCCATTGCATTATAGCCAACAGTAGTGTTGCCATCTCCGCTCGTAGCCAACACCAATGCACTGGAACCGATTGCGGTACACTCGTTTCCGGATGTGTTTTTAGCTGCTGCATTTCCTAGTGCTGTGTTACCACTAGAAGTAAGACAAAGTCTTAATGCTTCCCTTCCAACTGCTGTATTGTTTGCTCCTGTAGTATTATCCAGTAAGCTAAAATATCCAACAGCAGTATTACCGGCAGCGGTGTTGGCATTTAAAGCAGCATAGCCTATTCCTGTGTTAAAATCAGCAATAGTAGAGGAGCTACCGCAACCACCACCAACGTATGTGTTTGAGGTTCCTGATGTGAGAAGTTGCCCCGCAACTCGACCAATGGCGACGTTGTCTTCACCGCTCATTGACGCTGCACTTAACGTATTGGTTCCAATCGCGACGTTGCTCCTGCCCGTTGTTGCTCGATACATCGCTTGATAGCCAATCGCGGTATTGCCAGTCGCACCGGCAGTCGTAGCGGCCAACGCCGTTGCGCCAACGCCTGTGCTGGTGCCGTCGTTGAGAAGGCCGCGAGTAATCTCAATGTTGGTGTTGGCGGTTACTTTGCCGGTGACCACCAGCGTCGTCCCCACCGTAGCCGCGCCGGTGATGGTGGCGGATGCGAGGGTGGCGGTGCCGGATGCTCCGAGGATGTTGTTTACGCTGATCTTCTTGGTGGTGCCACTTGCCGCCATCGTCGTGTCAGAGACATCGACCACCGGAAACATATCGTTGACTGGATCGGCAGCAGTCAGTGCCGTTAGTGCTGTAATTTTAGAGTCTGCCATAGGTCAGTTGGATTGGATTGCGAGTTTAAAGAGGTCTTCCTGTTGCAGAAAACCAGCGTCTTCTCGCAACAGAGAATCGAAAGTGCCAAAGGTGATGACGATTTTTCCGGTGCCGTCTTCTTGCAGCACAAAGAACTCGTCCTCTTGCAGAACATCTCGACGCAGCACCGGCGCATCAGTGCCACCGGCTTGACCGGAGAACAACCGATTGAGTGCTATGCCGATTGAGATCATTTAGGCTCGGGCGTTAAACGCTACGACAGAACCGCTGGAGATCTGGAATCCAGTGATGTTGCCCACCAGCGGGAAGCCAGCAGGAATGGTCTTAGAAGTCCAAGTGCCAGATATTCCAAATCCAGTGATGGACGTGAACACCGTCGGCTCGGTCGGAATCAGGCCGGACCAGTTGCCGGTCTGAGCGGCGGTGCTAGTGACTAGCGCGAAGCCCTCTCGGCCCATGCTGTACTCGGTTGAAATGTCTGCTTGGACGGCCATAAAATTGTGTTTCGGTTAAAGGGGAGGCTGTCAGCGTGTCCAACAGCCTCCCCAGTTTTGGTTGTTTAACCTTTGCGGATCTTCGGTGCTAAGGCTCCTTGTACCCACAAGATGAGCTTGCCTCCTTCGGGAACGGTCGCGGTGTTGAAGCCTTCGCGCTGGAGTGTCGCGTCGACTTCGGGACCAGAAACGAGCTTGGTTTTGCCGTTCTTGTCCACTGCTATGGTTGTTGCAATGCGCATATCCTTAAGGATTAAGCGGTGATCAGAACCTCAGCTTGCGTAGTATCCGCAGCAGCCGCACCGAACATGATATCGTAAGACGCCATGTGAGCGCGGGTAGAACGGGAATACCACACAGAGAGCAACACAGACAGACCATTGCTCAACTCAACAGTGCGCTGCTCAACGAACTCGCCAGCGATCATTCCAACCGGCAAGCCGCTCGCAATCGCGATAGCGTCCTGACCACAAACGAAGCCAGCAGTGTTAGCGATAGCACCAGTATAATCGTTCTGCTCCAAGATGTTCGCAAATCCGAAATAGCCGTTGTTCAACGGACCATAACGCGAGTCAGGGAACGGATTAGTTCCAGCGGCAGCAGTCAACTGACCGGAGAACATCAAACGAGCCAAGTGTCCACCGTCCAGCAGCAGCAACTTCTGGCGGTAATTCTTAGCCAAAGCCAAGATCGCGGGAAGATCGCTAGAATCAAAGTTGGCAGCAGTACCAATGACAGTACCAGCACCAAACAGCGCGGAAGTCATCTGAGCGGTGACCTTCTTGCTAATACCAAGAGCAAAGATCTCAGCAGAACCCTGAGCCAAGTCGCTGATAGCAAAACCCTGATTCAACTCCTGCTGAGTGACGGTAAAGCTCTTGGTGATCTGATTAACAGTCACCGAGGTAGCAGCCAGCGTGGACTGGTTAGCAGCACCATCTTCAAAGTTGGTAGCGTTATCAACAGTCGCATCACCAGTGGTAAACTTCTTGACCTGAACGGTAGCGCGGGGACGCAAGTTATCCAAGCCAACGTTGCGCGTAAAGCCAGCGATCATCGCAAGCTTAGTGGTAGCAACAGTGATAACCGCATCAGCGAGATAATCAACTACGAGACCAGCAGCGAAAGTATTCGCGTTTTGGGGAGCGATCATCGCGCTTTGACGCAGCAACTCGCCGTGATTCTCGATGAGGAAACGCTGACGCTCTGCACCAGCGCGGAGGCTCTTGTGCTTCTCCAGCAGCGGGTTGCCCAAGTTCACGATCACGGGACGAACCGGATCGGGAGCAGGAGCGGCGGTAGGGGACTTAATGGAAGCCTCCAAAGCGGAAAGCTTAGCCATAATGGTAGCGAGATCAACGGGAGCGGCAGGAGCAGCCGCAGCCGTCACAGTAGTAGCAGTATCGGACATATTTGTGTCGGTGGTTTGTGTTGGTTGCGGCGTGGAGTCCACGCCAGAATCGTTGATGGTTTTTTCGCCATCAGTCGAAAGTGTTTTGTCTGTATTGGTATCAGACGGCTCTTCTAGTTGAGCAAAGAGAGCGGAGAACCAATCGCGGCCAGCAGCACCTCCCCAAAGGTTAGCCGCTACATCCGCAGGAGTATTAGGTTCGGCCTCAAGAAAGCGGTCGTTGCGTCCCCACCAAGCGTTCGCTTTGCGGATCTTGTTTTCGGTGGGAGCCTCTCCTGCAACCAGAGATTTAGCATCAGTGACGGTTGCGGGTTCTAGACCATCACCAGCGAGACCTTCCTCGTATTGCTCAAGACCTCTACGAAGGTTGTTTTTGACAGTCTCAGGAGCCGTCTTTGTGACAGCGCGAGGATGCCATTTCGCGGCCATCGCAAGTTGTTTGATAGGTTTGTCCACCAAGCCAAAAGCAAGAGCCTCAGCGGTGGTAAACCAAGTCTCTGCTTTCATTGCAGCGCGGATAGACTCAGCAGAGCGTCCGGTCTTCTTATGGTACACTCCAACCAACACCTCAGCGTGTTGATCCAAAGCCTCAGCCATCTTCCGCATATCCTCGGAAGTACCAGAAGCCATCCCTGATGGGTCGTGGATCATCATCAGAGCAGCGTCAGCCATCTCTACGCGATCACCGGCAAGAGCGATAATTGACGCGATAGAAGCAGCGATACCCACAACGCGAGTGGTGACCGGAGCTTTGCGACCGCGCAATTGGTTGTAGATCGACAAACCATCCCAGACATTTCCGCCGGGAGAGTTGATCTCTACAAGCAGCGGACCATTGCCAATCTCGTTGAGTACATCGGAAAACTGTTTTGCCGATAGACCGCTTCCACCATACCAGTCTTCGCCAATCTGGTCAAAGATCTGAACGGTAGCAGGATCACCGGCAGCGTTTGCTGGAGCGAAGTAAAGCCAATCTGACTTCTTGGTAAAACTCATTCGGTTTTCTTGGCTTTTGGTTTCCGAGTCTTCTTTACGGTAGCGGTAATCTCTTCCTGCTCTACAACAACAGGTTGCGACCCACCTTCTGACGGAGCAACCGGAGACGGAGATTCAGAAGGATCATCTGGAATGTCAATAGCAGTTGCAACACTAGTTGCGGGACGCTCTTTCTGAATCACCGAAATCTCAGATACATCAACGCCATATTTTGCAGCGAGTTGACGAACAAACAAAGCTTGTTGGGCTTTAGACTCTAAAGCAGAGCGCCAATCAAGACCACGCGCTCCGTAGACTTCATCAAAGGTAACAACGCCAGCCTCTAGTTCTGCCAATTGAGCCGCAGAGTTGCGACCAACGTCAACATTCGGGGAGCGTGGAGCGGTAATCGAGACCTCGTACCAGTCGCTCGGAGCATCATTAAGATTGGGATCATTCTTGATCGCGTATTCCATCGCGTATTCATAAATGCGACGAGCCGCTGATGCCATGACTTGATGGCGAGAACGGAACCATACAGACGACATATCTAGCGCACCGCGATAAACAGTCCCCTGCATTGACTCTGGGTAAACCAGAACGTAAGGGATACCAACGCCAGCGCAGACCTTTTCGGTCAGTTGTCGCCAGTACTCCCGCATATTTACGCCGGGACGCTCGGTCGCAAACTGCTCGAAACTGTCACCGTTTTTCATTACCTTTACGCCAGATCCAAAGACCTGTTCGTAATAGTTCTCGGCGGTGTTTACACTTGCTCCAGCAGTACCAGCGCGGAGGTTGCTCGCTTGGACTTCGCCAGCGTCAGTCTTAACAATCTGAGCGACAGAAGCACCAAGTTTACAAGCCTCCATCTCCAGCTTTTGCAGATCATCGAGATCGTGCAAATCATTGATGACAGCGGAGACAAACGGAAGACCTCTAAGCTGACCGGGACGATTCGGTTCGTAGATATGGACTACGGAGTCAGAAGGAATGGAGCGAACATCAGTCAGGTTACCCTGAGTTTTTTCTGATCCAATAAAGTAGGATATCGCTCGTCCGGTACGAGGATCAAACCGGATACCGTCAAATACGGTCTCATCTGCTTGCATCCCTACTGGAGTTGCAATGGATTGAGCTTCAATAAGCTGCAATCGAGGTTTGCCGGTCTCTCCTTTGGTCAACAACAAGAACGATTCGCCATCGTAGAACCAGCCGCGAGCAGCTTGTCCCATCAGAGTGCTAAAAGATTGCCGAGAACCGATATCGGGATAACGGCTCCAGACATCAAACCACTTCTTGGCTTTGAGATTCCAAGCGGAATCGCTGGAGGCTGGCTGAACGGAGAAGCTGGAGCCAACGGTGTAGCTCTCAAACAGATCACCAAGCCTATTGAGAACAGCGTTGTTTTGCTCGAAAAAGCGGGACTTGCGAACGATAGCTTGACGGGTCGCGCTCGTAACATCAAATCGCGCGGAAGTGTAGGAGGTGTCGAGATACGAACGGCGCAAAGACTGACCCGCTCCTTCGTATTTGTTTACGGGAGCAGGAAACAGCTTGTTCGCTATGTTTTGAAGAAAGCCCATTAGCTCATTCGGGTTGTGGCTTCACGACGGAATT
>Ga0208923_1000411_pt1 | contig 9484 bp, 6 predicted proteins | sample ColrivemetaGS575_FD_187620 | JGI IMG/M metagenome (GOLD analysis project Ga0208923, IMG submission 187620) | Estuarine microbial communities from the Columbia River estuary - Freshwater metaG S.575 (SPAdes) (version 2) | ecosystem: Environmental > Aquatic > Marine > Intertidal zone > Estuary ...
TCCATTTAATGTAAATTCTTCCAATTTAACGTGGAAAAGTGGAGTGTTATCTCTATACAATGTAGAGTAATATTTTTGAGCTGCAAATAGTGTAGAAAATACACCTAAGGTTTGATTTGTGTTTGATAATATATAAACAAACATTTTTATAAATTTTCATATTCTATTATAGTTCAATTTTTTTATATTACCAAACCACTATCGCGTGTATTTACCCAAAATCTTACTTTTGATTTAGTATTTTTCAAGAATATTTGATACTTTCATAATTGTTGCTACAGCCTTTTCAACTTGGTCTTTCATCTTTTCAATGACCTTAATTTCATCTTTATCTATCTCACCTGATTCAACCTTTTTCAAAACATTCACAAACAAGTCTTCCAATGATTTTAATTTTTCAATAGCATCTTCATCAACTGACGGAATTGATTTAGGATACTTTTTCTTCAACTTATTCTTCTTTTCATCCATTTCTTCTTCACGTAACTCCTTCATAATTTCATCACGCATCTCTTCTTTCAATGCTTTCTTTTGCAACTCTTTTTTATAAGCGAGTTTATCAGAACGCTCATTTTTAACTCTAATCAAAAAAATATCCTTTTTATCTTCATATTTCGGAAAAATACTTTCCTTAATACCTTCAATAGTCTGATACTTCATTTCCTCCATTTCATCAACTTTTTCTTGAATCTGTTTCTTTAATTTTGAATTATCATTTATAAAAGATATTCCTGACTCTTTTGACGGAAATCCAAGCGATTTAAAAAATTCAAGTTTCAATAGCGAGTTCATTGTTGTTATGCAAAAACTCTAAAATTTTATTAATAATTCAATTTTTTGCCTTTTTACCACCATCATACGCATATGCTAATTTACAATTTAATAATAAGTCTGATAAAGACATACTATCTGGTTCTTTGTATACATTAGCCAACACACGCCCATATTTATCAAAATCAAAACATTCAACCCATACGAAGACATTATTATCCTTTAAATAATTTTGAATATCATGTCTACTACAATCTTGCTTTAAATTATATGTATCACAACATGATGATAGAATAAAATGCCGCGCTTCCAAAGCTTTTTTCTTTGCTATCAAATCACTATTTTTCAACTCCGCTGTATCAATACCTTTTAATCTTAAATTAAATTTATAATAATTATCTTTTAAAATCGGAAATATACATGTAACTGTATCACCATCATATACATCAACTAATCTAGCAACTGCACGAATCCCTGATAATGTAAAAAATGGAACAGATATATTGTAGTTCTTATTGTCAGTCATATTATTATTACATTATAAAATAATATTATTGATAATATAATCATATAAAATATAAATATAATTATTCATATTCTTATGGTATATTACCCAATAACTGGTGAAAATTGACTAATTATTATACCACTCACACCATAATGTAAACCTTGTCTTATATTTGATCTAAAATCTTCATTAATAGACGTAGCTATAGAAATCAATATACCTATAATTAAACTCGCTCTTAATATTTGAACATAATCAATAGGTTTATCAATCACAGCTCTTATAATTAAAAGTACTACGAATGCTTCAACCACATTTTCTATATACTCTATCATGAATTTTGAATTTAATTCTTCAAACATTTTATCCTTATTATTATACAATAATAAAAATTTTTCTATATAAATGAGCAAAAAATTAACATATGAATTTGTAAAAGATTATTTACAAAACAAGATTATGAATTGATATCGACTGAATATATAAATCAAAGAACAAAATTATCATGGAAATGTAAAAATATACGCAATACAACATATGCAACATTTTCACAAGGTGGAAGATGTATAAAATGCTATGACTGAACTTAAAATATAACCCTTAATTTATGTTTTACTCTCTTTAAAGGAGCCCTTGAATTCACAAATTGTTGGGGTTGGGGTTGGGGTTGGGGTTGTGGTTGTGGTTGTGGTTGTGGTTGTGGTTGTGGTTGTGGTGGTTGTATACTTGTTTGAGTAAATTGTGTAAATAACTTATCACCACCCTTTAATATTTCTATTTCGTCTTGTAATTGTTCAACAGTCACCATTAACCTTTGAACCGCACCATACAAACTTGCTATCAATTGATCCGAATTCAAAGTTCTACAATCTGAATACCCAAACATTTCCTTTTGCTCTACAGCCTTTGGAATAACTTGCTCTACGTCCTGTGCAATCCAACCTAATTTAGAACGGTCACGGACTTGTTCAACTGTATACACATCATCTTTCCATGTATATTTCTTTAATGGAATTGACTTTATTGTATTATAACACATATCCAAATCTGCCAATTGTATATTTGTTTTCAATCTTTCATCTGAAGATATTGTCCAAACAGAACTACCGGGTTTCGCCGCTGAATCACTAGATATCTGTAATTGATAAGCTGGTGCAGTTGTACCAATACCTACATTACCATTACCTTTAATTCTCATTCTTTCAGTGAAAGACGAAGAAGAACCATATCCAAAGCCTATATCTGAACTAGATGTATCACTATAAATTTGTAATAAAGTATTTTGAAGACCTATACCGTAATTAGATACTGTATTTCTACCCCAGAGTGATATTTTATGACCAAGTACATCTTGGAATTGCAACGGAATTGTTGACGCTGTCGTACCAATACCAACATTACCACTCACAACTAATGTACTTGTCGAAATATTCGTCGCTACAATATTCGTTGTCGAAATATTTGACAATGAAAAATACGTAATCTCTTTCGCTATTGTATCATAACCTAATATATTTCCTTGAGTTACATTTCTTACAGGATTTACATAAAACGCACCCGATGTACCAGAATTTAATGAACCTGTAGTTGCATTTAAAATAATGGAATTAGCATGTTGATTTGTTTGACCTGCTGCATTACCAATTGCAATTGCATAACTACCTTGTGAAGTTTGACCTGCTAAATTACCTATTGCAACTGTATATCCTCCTTGTGATGTATTACCTGCATTAATACCTATCGCAACCGCATTTATACCTTGATAACTATTACCTGAAGCATTACCTACTGCAGTTGCATTATTTCCCTGTAATGTACTACCAGTATTAACACCCATTGCAACTGCAAAACTTCCCTGAGAAGTTTGACCAGCATTTGTACCTATTGCAACTGCTTGTGTACCTTGATAATTCTGACCTGTAGAAAGACCTATTGAAACTGCATTTATACCTTGTGAAGTTTGACCTGCGCCATTACCCATAGCAACTGCACTTGTACCTTGTGATGTTTGACCCGCACCTGCCCCCACCGCAACTGTAGAGGAACCTTGTGATGTATTACCTGCATTTACACCTATCGCAACCGCATTTATACCTTGATAACTATTACCTGCGGCATTACCTACTGCAGTTGCATTATTTCCCTGTAATGTACTACCCGTATTAACGCCCATTGCAACTGCAAAACTTCCCTGAGAAGTATTACCAGCATTTGAACCTATCGCAACCGCACCTGACGCTTGTGAAGTAGTACCTGCATTTATACCTATTGCAACTGCATTTGAACCTTGTGAAATATTACCTGCACTTGAACCTAATGCTATTTGAGTTGCACTTACATACAAAGTTCCTGTACTTAAACTTGTATTAACCATATTTGATATTGTACTATTCAATCCGAATAAAGATGCTGAAGAAATATTTGTTGTTACACGAATTGTACCAACAGTAACATTAAGTATTGATAATTGTCCTGTACTGATACTCGTTGTAGCTAAAAGTGTTCCAGTTGTGATACCACCAGTGTATCTAGCATTACCGTTAACATCTAACAAATAAGATGGCGTTACTGTACCTATACCCACATTCCCACCAGTTGTATAAATATTCCCCACAGTATTTGAATTAAACGTAGCTCTTAAACCGCCACCTGTTACAATTAACGATTTTATTGTCGCTTGAGTTGATGTTAAATTGATAATGTCACCTAATCCAGACACTTCCAAGTTCGCGGAAGTGATACCCACCGACAATTGCATACTTTCACCTGTATACGTAGTTGCATTAATTGTTCCTGTACTTATATTTGTCGATACTAAATTCGATGTTGTTATATTTAATAATGAGAAATATGTTATTTCTTTTGCCGCTGTATCATAACCTAATATATTGGTTTGATTTATATTTCTCACTGAACTCACATAAAATGAACCTGCTGTACCTGAATTTAACGCAGTTGAACTTGCATTTAGAATTATAGAATTCGTATGTTGACTTATTTGACCAGCTGCATTACCTATCGCTACTGCATTAGAACCTTGCGAAGTATTACCTGCATTAATACCTATCGCTACTGTATTTGAACCTTGTGCAGTTTGTCCAGCTTGCATACCTAGTGCTACTGCTTGTGAACCTTGTGAAGTTTGACCAGCATTAATACCTACAGCAACTGCACTTGAACCTTGAAAAGTATTACCTGCACCTGCCCCCACTGCAACTGCATTTGTACCTTGTACTGAATTACCTGCAAGATACCCCAGTGCTACAGATGCATTTCCTTGTGACGTAGTACCAGCATTATCACCTATCGCAACCGCTCTACTCCCTTGATAATTATTACCCGATAAATAACCTACAGCAACCGAATTAAACCTTTGTAAAGTCCGAGCAGCATAAGAACCAATAGCAACTGAACTTGCACCTTGTGAATATTGGCCTGCAAAATAACCCATTGCAACTGCTGAATCACTTTGATAAATCTGACCTGCGGCATTACCTAATGCAACAGCATTTTGTACTTGTGATGTTTGACCTGCACCAACACCCACTGCAACTGCACTAGATCCTTGAGAAGTTTGACCAGCCTCATTTCCTATTGCAACTGCACTAGATCCTTGAGAAGATTGACCAGCATTTCGACCTACAGCTACAGCATTTGTTTGTTGACTATTAGTCGCAGCTGAATTACCAATAGCAATAGCATTGTTACCTTGAGAATTGCTTGCAGCTAAAATTCCGATAGCAATTGCACTACCACCTTGGAGTGTTTGTCCAGCTTGGTTTCCAATTGCTATAGTTTGATTTCCCTGTAATGTAGCACCTGCATTTATACCAACAGCTACAGAACCCGTCCCTTGTGAATTTTGACCTGCTTGAATACCTATCGCAACTGCATAATTTCCCTGTGATGAATTACCTGCATTATTTCCTATCGCAACTGTACTATCCCCTTGTGATGTTTGACCTGCAGCATTACCCATAGCAATTGCATTTGTACCTTGTACAATTTGACCACTACTTGAACCTAACGCGATACTTGTTGAACTAAGATTTAACATTGCTGTAGTAATACCTGTAGCAACAATATTCGTAATTCGTGCACTAGCAGAACTCAAACCTGTAGACAGCGTCAACGTAGCACTAGAGATATTTGTGGCAACGGCATTCGTAATTGTACTATTTGTTGCATTTAATGTACCTGAAGAAATACTTGTAGTTGCTAATAATGTTCCAGTTGTAAGACCAGTTGTAAATATAGCATTTCCGGAACTTAACGTTGTTGCAACGGCATTTGTAATAGTCATATTTGTTGCATTGAGACGTCCTGAAGAAATACTTGTAGTTGCTAATAACGTTCCAGTTGTAAGACCAGTTGTAAATATAGCATTTCCTGAAGTTAAAGTTGTGGCAACAGCATTTGTAACATTCATATTTGTTGCATTAAGCATTCCTGAAGAGATACTTGTAGTTGCTAATAATGTTGCCGTTGTAAGACCATTTGTAAATATAGCATTTCCGGAACTTAAAGTTATTGTAACGGCATTTGTAACAGTTATATTCGTAGCATTTAATACACCTGAAGACATACTCGTAGTTGCTAATAACGTTCCAGTTGTAAGACCAGTTGTAAATATACCATTTCCGGAAGTTAAAGTTGTTGCAACAGCATTTGTAACTGTACTGTTTGTAGCATTTAATACACCTGAACTGACACTTGTAGTTGCTCATAATGTCGCAGTCTGAGCTGACACTTGTAGTTGCTAATAACGTTCCAGTTGTAAGACCAGTTGTAAATATACCATTTCCGGAAGTTAAAGTTGTTGCAACAGCATTTGTAACTGTACTGTTTATAGCATTTAATACACCTGAACTGACACTTGTAGTTGCTAATAATGTCACAGTTGTAATATTTGATTCAACCATATTAGTTGATGTGATATTCACAACCGTGAGATATCCAGCAACATTCAAGTTACCAGATAAACTTATACTTCCACCTGTCATTATATCAGTGGATAACAATGTTGATGAAACTGTACCAAATGAACCAATCGTAGAATATAATGTACTGGTTGAGATATTTGTTGCTGTTATACCTGTAGCTATAAGTGTTCCAGTACTTAATGTTATATTAACAGCATTTGCAATTGTACTATTCGTACCCAATATATTACCAGAACTGATTGTTGCTATATTCGCTGTATTCGCTATATTTACATTTCCTTCACCCGTTATACGCATTAATTCATTCGAACTAGTTGAACTTGTAGCTGCATAAAAGACATGACTTGCACTAGTTGTATCAACTTGATAACGTGTCGTATAAAAATTGATACCAAAACCATAGAACTGGTGCTCATTATTAATACCAACGGCGTTGAATAACACAACCTTTTTATTTTGTAAATTACCACCAACGTAAATTTGTCCTGCGGTATTACTTGAAATAATTTCCAATGAAGCATTTGGACTTGTTGTATTGACACCAACATTACCACCAGTAGTAAAGATATTACCAATTGTATTTGAATTAAATGTAGCAGATAATCCACCTGATGTAATCATTATTGCTCCTGTACTTAAAGCTGTAGTAACAATATTTGTTATAGTACTGTTTGTACCTTGAATTGAACCTGAAGAAATACTTGTAGTTGCTAATAATATCCCAGTTGTTATACCTATACTTGCATTCACTGTTCCTGTACTTAAAGTTGTGGCAACGGCATTTGTAACTGTACTATCAGTAGCATTTAATGTTGCTGAAGAGATACTTGTAGTTGCTAATAACGTTCCAGTTGTAAGCCCAGTTGTAAATATAGCATTCCCGGAAGTTAAACTTGTTGCAACGGCATTTGTTACTGTACTATTCGTAGCATTTAATACACCTGAACTGACACTCGTAGTTGCTAATAACGTTCCAGTTGTAAGCCCACTTGTAAATATAGCATTTGCGGAAGTTAAAGCTGTTGCAACGGCATTTGTAACTGTACTATCAGTAGCATTTAATGTTGCTGAAGAGATACTTGTAGTTGCTAATAACGTTCCAGTTGTAAGCCCACTTGTAAATATAGCATTTGCGGAAGTTAAAGTTGTTGCAACAGCATTTGTTACTGTACTATTCGTAGCATTTAATGTTGCTGAACTGACACTAGTAGTTGCTAATAACGTTCCAGTTGTAAGCCCAGTTGTAAATATAGCATTTCCGGAAGTTAAACTTGTTGCAACGGCATTTGTCGCATTAAGCATTTCCGAAGATACACTTGTAGTTGCCAATAACGTTGCAGTTGTAAGTCCACTTGTAAATATGGCATTCCCGGAACTTAAAGTTGTATGAACAGCATTCGTAACAGTTGTATTCGTTGCATTTAATACACCTGAAGAAACACGTGTAGTTGCTAATAACGTTCCAGTTGTAAGACCAGTTGTAAATATAGCATTTCCTGAACTTAAAGTTGTATGAACAGCATTAGTAACAGTTGTATTCGTAGCATTTAATGTTGCTGAAGAAACACGCGTAGTTGCTAATAATGTTCCAGTTGTAAGACCAGTTGTAAATATAGCATTTCCTGAACTTAAAGTTGTATGAACAGCATTAGTAACAGTTGTATTCGTAGCATTTAATGTTGCTGAAGAAACACGCGTAGTTGCTAATAACGTTCCAGTTGTAAGCCCAGTTGTAAATATAGCATTTGCGGAAGTTAAAGTTGTTGCAACAGCATTTGTAACTGTACTATTCGTAGCAGTTAATACACCTGACGATATACTTGTAGTTGCTAATAATGTTCCAGTTGTAAGACCCGTTGTAAATATAGCATTTGCGGAAGTTAAAGTTGTCGCAACAGCATTTGTAACTGTACTATCAGTAGCATTTAATACACCTGAACTGACACTTGTAGTTGCTAATAACGTTCCAGCGACATTTAAATTTTCGGATAAACTTATACTTCCACCACTTATTATACCTGCAGATAACAATATTGATGATACAGTACCAAATGAACCAATTGTAGAATATAATGTACTGGTTGATATATTTGTGGCAACGGCATTTGTAACTGTACTATTCGTAGCATTTAATACCCCTGAAGAGATACTTGTAGTTGCTAATAACGTTGTAGTTGTTATACCTGTACTTGCACGAATTGTACCTGTAACATCTAATGTATTTGCTGGAGCGGTAGTATTAATACCTACATTACCACTTGTATAAAATATACTATTACTTGTACCATTACCCCATTGTGAACTTCCACTATATAATACACCATTTTGATATAAATTTCCTGTAAAATTAATATTACCAGATGTTAAACCACTTGTTTCAATTGGTACTAATGAATTTATAGTTAACGTTCCTCTTGTATCTGCTGTAACATAGCCAAATTTAAATGAATCACTTGTTTCTGAATAAAGTATACTGCTAAAATTATTATTATCTGTTACATCACCAGTTGATCGTTTTAATAATATACCTGTATCTGTACTTCCCAATGTATTGTTATTTAAAACAAGTATGTTGTCTGCGAATGACACAGTTGTACCAGAAACTGCTACATTACCACCTACATAAAAATCTCTACCTACAGCCAGTCCTCCACCAACTGTTAATGAACCACCACTTCCAATACCTGTAGAATTGGTAGTATCTAATATTTCTAAAGGATTTACTTGATATGAAGCCATTTATAATTTTAATATATAAATTAATTTATGATTTTGTACAAATTAATTTATATTAACATATTATAACATTAATTGTTAGCTCCAAATGTTAAAATTTTCATAGCATTGTCTATGTCATTCATTATCTAAATAATACAGAAATTAATTTTATTAGTTTATAATAACAATATGCAATATACAACTTATCTTCTAAAAAGTATACAAATTTTTATTATATGTTTTTTTATAGGTGTATTTATTGATAAACAATTCCATATTCTACAAAAATCATACACCAAAGTTAATCAAATTATTTTCGGATTTGCACAGTTAATAACTATCATAACGATAACATATATATTACATAAATACAAAATATTCCACTCTTTCTTTGAAGAATACTCTCCTAATGTTTTATTCTCAACTTTCTTATTATCTCTCCAATCAAATATGATTTATAATTTCAAACACCTTCTTAAATACGAATACTTTCATTAATTATTTTCTAGCCTATCAATGGCGCACTGCACGTCAACCTTTACTC
>Ga0208923_1000419_pt1 | contig 9382 bp, 2 predicted proteins | sample ColrivemetaGS575_FD_187620 | JGI IMG/M metagenome (GOLD analysis project Ga0208923, IMG submission 187620) | Estuarine microbial communities from the Columbia River estuary - Freshwater metaG S.575 (SPAdes) (version 2) | ecosystem: Environmental > Aquatic > Marine > Intertidal zone > Estuary ...
CTTTATTCTCAAGCTGCCCGCGAACGCCATAGCTTGGCAGTTTCCAACAACTGCATAAAATGCTTTTTTTGCATCTACTGCAGTTTCGCTGTCTTCTAACGGATCATAATTGTATTCCTCCAATTCACCAATGCCCAGTTTATCCACTACGTCCTCCAAATATTTTCTGTTTTTCAATTGAAGAAAAACCCTGAGTATTCTAATGCACGGCGCATCACTAGTATCGTTCTGTGGGTCGTTTTGTTCGTCGAAAAAAAAATAAGAAATGGCGGCGAAAGTATAGAACTCCTTTTCTCTTAAGTCCAGCGCCCCTCGATTATTCCTAAACAGGTTTGAACGTATGTCGAGGAAGTCTTGTTTATCAACATTACGTTTTTCCAATACCCAGTTGTTCTTTTGGTTGGTTTCGTCTACAATCTCATCTTTGTTGTTTTTGCTCGTCCTTAGCGAATATTTAATCTTCGGCATGTTTAGATTGTAACTAGATTTCGTCAGCGAAAAATATTATGAGTACTTCCTTATGTTGTTGCTGCTGATTTGCTGTTCTCCCATTACAGTACCGGTATGTAGTACTTGAAAAATCTTTTATCGTGTATCATATGTACTGCAGCAGTATGGCTAAGGTGTACGCACGCGTAAGCGTCGCCGTTTCGTGATTCTGTTGTTTAGTACTTGGCGATTATGTTATTAATGACTAACCGATTTGAACAGAGAAAGCGATACCCGTTAGAATACAACGTATTTGCATTTATATAAGCGTTACATCGCAAAAAGCTAAAGTTACATACACACGATTTGGCGAAAACTGGTTAGAATACAACGTATATTTAATTATATAAGCGTTACATCGCAAAACCTAAAGTAATGTTTCCAGTCACAGGTACCTATTTATTTTGGCGAACATTATATCATAACGGAAAATCGATTTAAAAAAAATGTGTCGGTTTCGGCGATAACGGATGTTTTCGTTTAAAAAATTGATTCAGATAAAAAAAAATAAAATTGTTACATAGTTTCAAAATGTATGAAGTATACTTAGACACTGCGTCCAATCTCTTTGAGCACATCAGTGAAAATGCAGAATACTACCGTCAACAAATGTTGGAATCAACGACATTGGAGGGGCAATGGTATAAGTATACGGATAAAGAAAACAATTCACAAGAAATATCTTTTGCAGGAAACAGATTCGCCAACGTTGAGTTATCACTGAAAATAAAAGGGCGATGGGTACCCTGGGTTTACGTGAAGGATTCAACAATCGAAAACGGCGGCAAAGGTTTATTTTGTTCAAATAAAGTTGCATTGCGTGAAACCGCTATGATATACATGGGAAGAAAGTTGACATTGGAAGAGCTTAATAAGAATGATTTCTCCAAATACGCGATGGCGGAAGTAGATCCGTGCGATAGAAGAAGAAACATGACGCATTGGTTTTTTCTGGGTCAATTCATTAATCACGGAAATTATACGGTCGCTAATATCTGTTTTGAAACGAATCTCGTTGCACATTTCACAAAACCCCTTAGCGAGGACATGGAACTCTTTCTTGATTATCAACGCCCAATTTATTGCAAAAAATGTGTTGAATATCGAAAGGTAGCCGGAAAATTCAAATTAAGGCGCGTCGAAACAAAGGTATCAGCCAAAGGAGAAACCGGCAATTGTAATAGATGCAAACCGAAAAGAGAGAAACTATTGGCAAGAGAATGCAAGAAGTGTCACAAGAAACTGTGCATTGATTGTTATGACCACTTCCAGATATCGTTGTAGTTGCAAGCAGTTCGTACTATTAACCGAAATATATTTAAATTACAAAGAAATAACCGTTTTTTACTTCAATAACTGTTATTGAAATACGACTAATATTTATAACTAACCAATAATATTTAAAACGAAAGTAAACTGTTATTGAAATACCACTCATATTTATAACTAAGCAATAAAATTTAAAACGGTTAATACAAACATTAATAACCGTTATTATTACTTATACAACTAAAAAAAAAGTCAAGCATAAGTCTTTTTTGTAACCTTTATTATAAAAATTACCGTTAATCTAAAGGTAGAGAAGTTTTATAACGGTTATTACAAATTTTAATTATGTCAAATACAGATAACGTATGTTTAAAACACACAGGGGATATCTGATACGAAAAAAAATGATAACCGTTTACCCAATTATTCAAATTTAGATTGGCATTATCGGTTCGTAATGAAGTAAGGCACTGTTGTAATACAAGTTCACAGTTGTTTCAAACAATCCACTAAATTCCTTGGTTGGCTTCTCGTTGTTTGAATATATAACAATGTTAACCTTCAAAAAATTGGACATCATGAAAATGTCTAAGGATGTAGCGTATATGGTTGGTTTTTCCAAAAGTGTCAAATAATCCAAATAGTTCGGCATGTTATATAAGTCTTCATCTAAGAGCGTTTCGCTGAAATGCGACTGAACATGCGCGCACCAATCCGATGTTCCAAGCAAATACTCAGATCTAGCCCAAGCGATTGCAGCGGCTCTAAGCCCTTTTCCGTTACCCTGCCATTCATGAACTAAATACGACATGCTATCAAAGAAACAATTTCCATTAGAAAAGTTGAAGTCAGTACCAGTCAAGCGCTTCATGTAAACTCTCGAAAGACATGCGTCAATACTAAATGGGATGCCAATGCCGATCGAAGAAGTTTCCCTATAGTCCGGTACCGTTCTCCTATATGAGCCGGATCCATTTTGCTTTGCATCCCTAATAGTAGATGTAACTCCAATATTAATGTCAATTTCAGACGGAAATTTTCCACTCTTTTGAAGATGACCAAGGGTTTCCCGTTCGATGGCCTCCAAAGCCTCTATTTCTCTAAGCAGCGCTGCCGTGGGCCCGATTTTCTTTTTACGATTGAGTTTCTTGAATAAAAATAAACCGCTGCTTTTGGTGACTCTTGAATACGCGACGTAAATCCAATTTTCACTGTAATTATGATCAACAACGCCGAGCAAAGATTGGGTCATGCCCTGGAGCTTGTGACCTGTAGTTGCCTCGTCCAGATTCATAGGAAGTTGAAATAGTTCTAACTCGGATAAAGTCAGGTGGTTTCCACCGCTAACCGGTATTTTTGCACTCACAGAAAATTTTTTCGGTCGTAAAATGAAATGTCGCGTTCTTTCCTTCGCCTTTTTCTTTAGCCGCTCGCAAATTATATGTTCAACCTCGTCGGCTCGGATGGTTTTGACCTTGTACCCCCCCCATATCTCTTCCTTTAATTGACAGTCCTTTTTCAAAACCAAACCAACAAATTTTCCCTTAACACCTTTCACCACTCCCACCTTTATGTCTTTAAAATCGGATACCATAATGGGCGAACCGTAATACAACTTCAAACAAGGATCAACCCTCCCATTCCCACCAGACATTGTAACGTTATCATCACCACAATTGTTGTATATCAATCTATGGAATTGGTCCGATTTTTCCGATGCCCCCTTTTTCCCCCTGAAAATCCCTTTTATAATAACGGTAAAATCAGGTGCAGCAACATTTGAGGTAGCAACAGGATGTGTCCTTCGCACCAAGTCCTCAAAATTATTATCCGTTATTCGATTTCTCTGAGCATTCGTGGGACAAACATAAGATAAAACATTTTCATCAGAGGGTTGTGTCACTGGAAGAGATAGATCATTACCGATAACTCTTGTATCCAAAAAATCATAATCTTTTTCTGTTAAGAGACCAAGCCTTAATCTGTCTAGCAAATCTCCCCATTCAGGGTCGTCCTTGAAACGGTGGTTGAACCCTTTACAGAAAATTACCGAGTTGATAAGATGCCAAAGAACATTTCTTTTTCGGTTATAGATAGGGACAGCCAATACTGGATTCAACTGAAAGAAATCACCACATAAGACAATATTCAATCCACCAAAAGGTGCAGATTCAGCCTTTGTTGCCTCTCGCATCAATTGCCGCAGATGTTTGTCCAACTTGTCAAAATCATCCAAGGATAACATCGATATTTCATCGATTATAATCAAGTTGGCTGTCACCCAATGAATGGTGATATCTTTTCCGTTAATGGTAACATTGTGAAATTTTGATCGCAGTTGAGCAACAGAATGGATCGTTTGACCACCGATAAGAGCTGCTGCGGAATTAGTAGATGCAGTAACCAAAAAGGAAGAAAAATCAAAGCCCTCATTAATACTTCGACAAAAATGTTGGCACATTAGCTTTGCGGCGCCGATCACATGGCTTTTTCCACACCCTCCTGCACCAGATAAAAACATTATAAGTTGCTTCTTAGCACCTCTGGCAATTAACTTGGACTTAGCCTCTTCATAATTTGGCAGGTGGCTTGATTTGCTTTTCTCTAGATACCTCAACATAAAGGATGAACAGATTACATCAAACGCTGCTTTTTGGTAAATGTCCAATTCAAACTTTAAAGCACAACCATCCAATCGATCAATAAATTTGTCGGGGTTGGTTTTGTCGGAAGGATCAATTTGGTCAAATGTCCAATTCTTGTCAGATTCGGCAGGAGTACAAGGCTTGTCAAAATCCAAAAGAACTTGAATAAAATTCTGTTTCGTAAAAGTGTTCGACTTTGAAACCGTTATAGGAGTTTCGATATCCGTTAATCCTTCGGGAATGAAGTCTCTCTCCTTTAGGATATCATTGGTATTAACAAAATCTTTCGAAGAAAGATGCCTTGAATCGAATGTTTTATGAACACCTGAACAGATTCGATTGCTTTCGGTGCTCTCCAACTCATTCCTGAAATGTGCATATTCTTCGATAATTAAATCCGTGTCATCATTCATATCCGTTTCATCAACTTCACTATAACCGTTATACGTTGTTTCTTCTTGGTCTTCGACCCCAGCACAGAATTCTTTTTGGAGCCTAGTAAATTCCGTCTCCAGAAGGAGTTTATCCTTTGGTTTAACAAACTTTTTGCTGTTGTGCAGATTTTGAATGTTCTGCATAATTCGGTTGGCATCCCAGTACAACTTTTTATCTGTTTTTCCGTCCACAGCCTTGCAGAAGAAATCCCATTTATTTGGCGCATCGTCAAAAACATGGGTGTCCCGAAACGGATAAAAGAGTAGAAGCATGGTTGTGGCATAAGCTTCTCTTGATTGTTTCGCTGACTCCGACAACTCCTCCTCCGGAACCCCAATATCACAATCTTCTAAGTCAGGAAGCTCATCTCTATAATACAGCATGGGTATCTTTTGTTTCTTCATTTTCTTACAACAAGCGAAATTTCTACCAGGGTGTCCAATCAAGAAATCCCAATTGACAATATACATAGCATCTTCGGCTCTCTCGTCCTCTTCCAATTCATTTTCTCCGTCATTATCAGTATCTCCCTTTTTCTTCCTCAGAGATGATTTTAGACAAAGCTCAAATTCGCAATTAAACTGATAAACGCTCATTTGTTCGAATCCGTCTAATTCTGGTCGAAACAAATAATTCATCAAAGAAGAATCAAGCCATCCTTCTTTGGTTGTTTCTGATCTTCTGTAGCGAAAAGAAATGGCCTCTTTCTTCAACCAGTCCTCCATTTGCGACAGCAAGATGACCACAAATTCATGTGAAAACACAAATCGGCTCTCTTTCATGACCAAATGCCATGCCATAGTAGCACTGATGATAGAGGAAGATAAATGAGCACAAATTCCAGATAAGACGTGACCCAAACCTTTACCATAGCTGGGTTCTATTGTTCCAACAGCTTCTGAATCGGTGTTTTGAATAACCGTTTCGACACGATTTTCTTCTGAGTGTATCCGTTTCATCCTTTTTGCAATCGCAACACATTGCTTAAAAAACGGAAATTTCTCCTCCCTTTGGGTTGACTTTGTATTGTAAAGTGTCACATAATATATCATATCTCTCCCACCACTTGACACATTGTTGTTGTATCCTAATAATTCAGTTACTGCTCTGTTGTGGGCATTCATGAACACATCTGGTACAGCTCTAGTTGACACAAGACTGAAGCCTCTTGCCTTCAAATTAGGTTGGTTACCATAAATAGTGTACCAAGTTGCTGAACCATCTTCTTCACTAAAGATCAAATCAAACATGCCTTGAACCCACCTTGGGAAGTCAAAGCGACACTCGCACCCTTTTTTAAAACAGCCAGGCCTATGTTTCCAGTCGTGTTCGTTAAAATGCAGATGTGCAATGGCTTGGATAAATTTCTTCATAGCCGTTTCACCAGAATGCAGGTGTACCATGTCATACGGAAATCGAAGTGCCAACAAACTGATTCTTTCATCTGATAACGGAAATTTCAAAACCAAATCCTTAAAATATTCCGGATTTTCTTCCTTAGCTATTGAATACCACTTTTCGACTGCATTCCAGATCAAATCCTTGGTGGTAAATCTTTTGCGACAAGCTGGGCAAATGGCAACCAAACCATTCGTATATTTTACCAAGTCCTTCTGTCGCAGATTTCTCAACATTTGTTTACTCATAATTTCAGGGGTCACCCTACACATATTTACACCTTGACAATTCTTCATCTCCTCATCTTGTGCTACAGAAATATTTGCATCTGCCTCTGACTGTCGTTCGTCGCCATAAATGCTATTATTTTCCAATGATTGGATTTTGATTCTGCTTTTGTACACATCTGATCCCGCTGGCTTTTCATGGATAAGCTCTTCCTCCATTATGTCATATGTTGAACACATGATTTTTCGGAAATAATTCAATAATTCCGTTTTTGCCTTCTCCTTAATTTCCGCATTTTCTGACCACAACAAAGTCATGAGACGATCAAAATTCTTGATAAAGAGCAATATATGCGAATGAAGAGTAAAACGACCCTGTTCTTCAGTCGTGTCGCACCAAGCTTCAACTTCACCAAAAATACCGTTTTTACCCAGTTCTCCCTTTTTGAAATCCCACCCAATTAAAATTTCCATGATGATTTCCTTTAAGGAATTAAATTCACGAGCACACGCGCCTGGGTTTTCGGTTCTTATCTGTTTCCTAAACAACATGCTTGAAATACACTCACTTTCTGACAGATGGAAATCTGGAACACATTGCTTCGATGTGTTACAAAATAGCTGAACCCTGAAACTGCATTCGTCAGCGGGAGAAACGGTAAAGAACACAGAAGGTGGACCGAAATAATTCCACAAAGCAAAAAGTTTAGTACGAGCCTCAGTTGCTGCCTCGTCAGAATACGGAACGCTTTTACAAGAAGCCTTAACTGTGTGCAAAAGTGAACTTGCTTCGTTCCCTCCAGAGCGGCCCTCTTGCAAGTTAGGTGCCTCTGCAAAATGCAAAATTTCTTGATCGGTTATACGAGAAAAACGCTCTCCCAAGGTGATCCCATCGCTTCCTGCTTTGGACATGCACTTAATAAATGCGGAGCGGAAAACCTGTTTTCTAAATAAGATGTGACCCAATACCAACACAAAGTCGGGCTTCTGAAATTGAGGCAAAGACAGGCGAAGATAGTGTCTCATGCACTCAATTTCGGATACAGGGTTTTTTCTCTTATTTCCCTTAATTCCACCGGTTCCAAACGGAAAATATAGAGGGAATATTTTGGTCAGACACAACTCCCAATCATTTTTGTTGGCATTAGAGCTAAATACCAAAGTGGGCTCCTTCCCTTCCATGTAGGCCTTCATAAAATCTTGTTGAGTGTGGTATGTTGCAGTAGTTTTGGTAGGCTCGCCATTACTTGGGAACCAATAATGGTAATCAACATGGCTTTCCAAATCAGGGTTTTCAGGCTCGTCGGTATTATTTGCGTCCGCTTCGTCCTCAAACATTATTGGAGTTGGACAACTCGACATCTCTGGCATTTCTGCATAATTTGGATTATTTTGCCGCAACCAGTTGTATATACTCTTAAAATTTTCGACCTCCACCAAACATCTCTTTCTAACAATAGTTCTCTGTGATGGCGTGAATCGCCCCGACATGACGACGTAAACTGCAGATGATCCAGTGAGCCCAACATGATGACCGAGCGCTCCCATATTTTCTTCTATATTGTTCCCAAAAAACGTATAAGACCCAGTAATTGACTTATGCGCTCCTCCAGTGAAGGACATCACATACGCAAATGGACGAACAGGGCTAATAAGAGGGCCAGTTACTTCAGTCACAAGGTCGAGAATTTCGGGCGGCATATTGCCTATTGCCCATTTGTTGGAAATTGCAAATTTCGGTGGAGGCTTTTCTCTCATGTGGGGCCTCAAAGAATCAGAGCACTGGGTGCAGCAAGTATATTCATCATTTGCGTTCACCCTTGCTCTTGGCGACAATAAGCAATGTTGGAGTCCAGGGTCCAAAACATTGTAACAGTTTTGTAATAAACAAGATAATTCAGAATCCTGTAACCGTTTTTCATGTTGCATCAAAACGGTTTTATTGATCCACTTAATTTCGCTTGTTCCGGTTATGAATCTATCACAACACACACATACATTTGCTTGATGACACATTCCTGCTAGTGGAAAATTTATGCCAGGCCGAGACGGTGCGACTTCGAATTTCTCATTTGCTTTTAACTCTGTTTTCATTAAATGTTCATACGCCAAAATAATGGACTCTCTCGTCTCAACATATTGGGAGATATTTGGCACGTCCTCAGGATTTATACCTTGGTCAGGGAGAGGGGCTTGGTTTACAGATCTCATTATTTGGTTTCTCATCCGCTCTTTGCGGGCTTCTTGAAACGCTTTTTTCTTCAACCGATATTTTTTATTCCTTTCGGCAGCTTTCTCCTTTAATTCTTTAGCTTTCTCTGGTGACTGATTAACCCGGGCATTGAATCGGTTATCCTTTAATTCTTTAGCTTTCTCTGGTGACTGATTAACCCGGGCATTGAATCGGTTTACCTTCATCCTTTTAGCATTTGTCTCCTTTCGCTCATATAATTTTTTAGGCGACTCATTTGCCCGGTTTATATTCGACCTTTCAGCCTCCATTTGTCGTCGCTTATTTCCTTTTTCAGGAGACTCATTTGCCCGGTTTATATTCGCCCTTTCAGCCTCCATTTGTCGTCGCTTATTTGCTTTTTCAGGAGACTCATTTGCCCGGTTTATATTCGCCCTTTCAGCATCCATTTGTCGTCGCTTTTTGGTCTCTTCTAAAGTCTCATTTGCCCGAATATTACTAATCCTTTCGGCTTCCTTTTGGCGTTGTTCATTCATTTTTTCTAGGGAGTTAATAATGGGCCTTTGACCAAAAGCTGTAAAAAAAAATTGCGAGGGCTTCGCCCCTATTCAGTTGTTACTATTGCGCCAATAAGCCGCAATAGACCGTTTCTTGAGCGACCGATGGCACCCAGGGTTCAAAGAACTCCCCGGTCGCGGAAGAGGATAACTCAACTCTTCAAGATAAAT